>Ga0209098_1000005_pt1 | contig 267847 bp, 190 predicted proteins | sample AD_JPNHW1_MetaG_FD_184429 | JGI IMG/M metagenome (GOLD analysis project Ga0209098, IMG submission 184429) | Active sludge microbial communities of municipal wastewater-treating anaerobic digesters from Japan - AD_JPNHW1_MetaG (SPAdes) (version 2) | ecosystem: Engineered > Bioreactor >... | reverse complement strand
ACGCAAGCCTCTTCTGTCGCAAACTGCATGCGGAACTCTCTCACCGTCTTCGGATAAGCTGGCTTGGTTGTCCCCATGGCCAACAGCTTACCCCGCCATCATCGTAGGAGTCAAGTGCCCAAGCATCTAATAAACAATCAAGCATATCAAGGCGCAGGTGTCGCCTATTCGGGGTTGAACAACTGCACTGTTGCAAACAATCGAGCAAGTACTAGCGATGGTTATGGTTGTGGTGTTTATGCGGGAGGGGGCAACAACAGCATCGTATGGGGAAATACGAAGCAAAACGGTACGATTGACAATTATTATTCAAGCGGATTCAGTTATTCATGTACAACACCTGCGGCTTCAGGAACAGGGAATATATCATCGGATCCCCTTTTTTGTGATGTGGCTAATGGGAATTATAAGCTTACAGCGTCGTCACCGTGCTTGAATGCGGGGGCGAATGGTCTTATTCAAGGGACCTCAGACTTGTCAGGTAAACCTCGTGTTCTAACTGGTATTGTCGACATGGGCGCATACGAGTTTAATTACGCTTGTAATATAGAAGAACTGTTTGGCTTTGAGACAAACTCTGTTGTTCTGTCTGGCACAGCTCAAGGCAATGGGATTATTTTTAGCAACTCCATCGTTAGCATCAAAGGCTCGATGATTGACCATGGAGCGTCCAGCGGGTTCACCTTTTCTCCGACAGACGCAGGTCGTCTAACTTTCCGCTGGAACGTGTCGAGCGAGTATTCTTTCGACACATTGAGTTTCTATGTGGACGGCGTGCTGACGACGCAGATTTCGGGCAAGAACGTGACGTGGAGCACGGTGACGAACACGGTCACGTCCGAGGGGCCGCACACGTTCAAGTGGGAATACGCCAAGGACGCCGACACGTCGGTCGGGCAGGACAGTGCGTGGATCGCGGATGTCGAGTGGAAGACCGCGACGGAGACCTCCGGTGTATCGGTGCCTTTCTCTTGGCTGAATCAGTATGCGGCGCTTCTGACGTTGGCGAATGACGATTACGAAGCGGCGGCGCTGGCGGATGTGGATGGTGACGGGCATACGGCGTGGCAGGAGTATGTGGCGGGGTCGGTCCCGACGAACCGCGAATCGGTGCTGAGGGCACGGATTGATGGGAACGGCGGTTCGCCGCATGTGACGTGGACGCCCGACCTGGGAACGGCGCGCGTTTACACGGTGGCCGGGAAGACGAATCTGACGGATGGCGCGTGGGGCCCGACGGACGGCGCGAGCCGTTTCTTCCACGTGAAAGTCGATCTGCCGTGAGGACACGGAGCGTGCTCGGAGAGCATGCGCCACCTTGACGGGCGAATAAAGCAGACGAAAACCTGTAAAACAGCGGCTTGCATGACATGTCATACACTGCTATCCTTGTCTTACAAAAGAGGTGTATGATGGGTACTGCAATCTCCATTCGTCTGCCTGAGCCGTTGGCACGCAGGTTGAACAACTTATCCGAAGCGACGGAACGCCCCAAGTCCTTTCATCTCAAGAAGGCGCTCGAGAACTATTTTGACGAGTTCGCCGATCTGAGGATTGCCGTGGACCGCTTGCACAATCCGAAGGACAAGCGCGTTTCTTCAAAGGAGATGAGGGCTTCGCTTGGGCTTTGACATCACATTCAAAAAGTCCGTCCGGAAAGACCTTTCGAAGATTCCGAAAGCGCTGGCTGCACGAATTCTGGATAAGATCGATGAGGGGCTGACGGACGGCGACGAGTCATTTCCCGTCCTGAAGGGCGAATTTGCCGGATTGCGGAAGTTCCGGGTCGGGGACTACCGCGTGATCTACACCATTCTTGGGAGCGACGTTCTGGTTCTACACATTGCGCACCGGAAGGATGTCTATCGGTAGCCGCGCACTCAGCAGCGGGCAAGTTGCGGCAGGTGGTTGAAATGCGCGTCGCGTGAACAGAGCGGCAAGTCGTGCTGGACGCACAGGGCGGCGATCCAAAGGTCGTTCGTGGGGATCGGGGTCCCTTGCGTCCGCAGTTGTGCGAACAATCCCGCATAGGCGTGCGTGGTCTGTTCGTCGGGATAGAGGACCGTCACCCGGGGCGAGGCGAGGAAACGCACAAGCGTCGCCTCATTGCGCCGGCCGGCCGTGCCGCAACGGAAGCCCGCGCGGAGTTCAGCCAATGCGACAAACGGCAGCTTGACCGACTCGGCCCGTCGGACAAGCTCCGCAACGGCAGGCTCGCCGCGACAGAAGTCGACATAGCGATTGGTGTCGAGGAGGATTTTCATTTCCACAGGGCCTTGTCCACCTTGTCCATGCTCTTCAGGGCGGCATCAAACGCCGGATCTTCGATCCATGACCCGGCAACAGGGTCGAGATCATGGCTGCGCGGCGGTTCGCCGCTCATACCCAACCCGACGGCCAGAATATGTAGCGCAACGGAATTGAGACTCTGCCGCTCGCGTGTCGCTCGCGACCTCAGCTCCCGGTCAACGGCTTCCGGCACGTCCCGCAAGGTATATTGTATGTTTTTCATGCCTTCAGTATAGGCAGAGTCTGCCTGCATTGTCAATGGCGGGTAGTATTAAGGGAGCACCGGCGTTTTTTCGCGCACCGCAGGAGGCGTTTTTGTTATACTTTCCGCCATTATGAGTACGTACAGAGAGTTTCAGGAAGCGCTGCGCGCCACCGGACGTTACGAGACCGCGTCCACGCACCGACCGGCGGTCCAGCTGCGAATCAGCACGCTCAATTCTTTTCGCTATGCGTTCACGATCATCCGCATCTGTGCCCGGTGCGCCATCAAGCACCTGCTCCGCAAATTCGGGTACGAGGAATGGGCCAAGACCTGCATGGCCTCGGTGGCCTTCGCCGAAAAGCTGGGCGGCGTCGTGACGTTTGAGGGCTTCGAGCAACGTGCCGCCTACAAAGGGCCGGTCGTCTACGTCTCGAACCACATGAGCACGCTGGAGACGATGGTCTTTCCGACGACGCTCCTCTCGTTCGGAAAGCTCGCCATCGTCCTCAAGAAAAGCCTGACCGAGATCCCGCTGGTGGGGACGGCCGCGCTGGCTGTGGGCTCGATCGCGGTGACGCGCAAGAATGCGCGCGAAGACCTCAAAACGGTGCTCGAAGAAGGCGCGAAGCGCCTGGCTGAGGGGCACTCGGTGCTGCTCTTTCCGCAAGGCACACGGCAGGCCGTTTTCGACGGCAAGAAGTTCAATTCCCTCGGGTCGAAACTGGCGGAGCGCGCGGGCGTGCCGGTGGTGCCGCTCGCGGTGAAGACCGATTTCCTCAAGACCGGCAAATGGATCAAAGACTTTGGCGAGGTGGATCCCAACAAGCCGATCCGTTTCGTCTGCGGCCCGGTGCTGCCCGCCGCCCTCGGCGCCCGTGCGACCCACGACCAGAGCGTCGCCTTCATCGGCGGCCAGCTCAAGGCGTGGGGACTGCCGACGGTCGAGACCGAACCGGCGTGAGGCCGGCACCGCTCACTCAGTGATGCTCACGGCCGTGCCGTTCGGCAGGAGCGTGCAGAGCTCTTCGATGTCCGCGTTGCGGAAGCGCACGTAGCCCTCGTCCGAGGGGCGGCCGAGCGCCGCCGGGTTCCGCGTGCCGTGCAACCCCAGCCCTGACGCGTCCGGCGTGGCGCCGGTGGCGTCCAGCGCCACCCAGCGCGAGCCCAAGATGTTCCGGGCGTTGCCCGGCGCCACCGGCGTGCCGTCGGGCGGCCGGTAGAGCGGGTTCGCGACCCTGCTGCGGATGGCATACGTGCCGCACGGCACGGCGGCGGAGCGGCCGAGGCCGACCTCGTAGCGCTTGAAGAACAGCCCGTTGAGCGTCAGCACCGCGCTGCTCGACCGCTTGAACACCGTCAGTTCGAACACGGGTGCCTGCAGCACCCAGATCTCGCGTCCGATGCGCAGCTGTTCCGGCTTGTCGATGCCGTTGGCTTTGAGCACATACTCCTGCGTGTTGCCGTAGCGCTTCGCGAGTTTGCTGACCAGGTCTCCCGCCGCGATGCGGTGTTTCGCTTTTTCCGGCATGGGTCGGTCGCCGAACGCCAGGGCCGTGTTGAGGGCTCCGATCTTGCGCTCCGCAAACGCCCGCACATCGTCGGCGTCCTTCCGCAGCAGCACTTGCTGCAGCACGAGCCGCGCGTTCACCAGATCATCCTCCGCCTCGTGGGCCGTCACCTGGTCGAGCAGCTTCCGGACTTCCGGGGATTGCCCCTTGGCGGCGGGCGGGATCGAAACCTCCGCGTCGTGCCACCGGTCCCCTTTGGCGGTCGCGGCGGCAGCCGGCGGGCGACCCTTGCCGACGTTGGACCCGATGCCGAAATTCAGGAAATGCCGCCACAGCGATGGGCGCTCGCGCGGCGTCTCCACCTCCGGCAGGCGGTAGCGGGTCTGGCCCACGCCGTCGTCCGACACCGGCGCACGTTCGGACGCGCCGCCGCAGCCGCGGTAAAAGAGGAGCGGCAGGACGACCACCAGAATCAGCGCGGCCGGCAGCCAGAGCTTGCGGAACGGCGAGCTCTGTCGCTCATCGTATTCGATCCCGTATGTGCCTCGCTGCAGGGGCATGGCAACTCGCTCCGCGTGAAGGGAGGAGTTCAGAGTTCATGGCGCCTGCCTGAAACTCTTAGCTCTTCTTCCCCAACTTTTCCAGCATTTCCCGCACCGACTGCTCAAGGCCCACGAAAAGCGCGCGGCAGACGATGCTGTGGCCGATGTTCAACGTGTCGAGGTGCGGGAGCGCCAGGATCGGCCCGATGTTATCGAGGCTCAGCCCGTGCCCCGCATTCACTTTGAGGCCGAGCTCATGCGCGCGCTGGGCGGCCGCGATCAGGCGGCCCAGCTCCAGCTCGCGCTCCGAGCGTGTGTGGTTGGCATACGCGCCGGTATGCAACTCGATGTACGGCGCGCCGACCGCGGCGGCGGCCTCGACCTGGTGCGTCTCGGGGTCGATGAACATGCTGACGCTGATCCCCTCCCGGCGGAGCGATGCCACCACCGGGGCGAGCTCGTCGCGCTGCCCGGCTACGTCCAGCCCGCCTTCGGTCGTGAGCTCCTCGCGCCGCTCCGGCACCATGCAAACCTCGTCCGGCTTGACGGTCAAGGCCACGGCCACGACATCGGGATTGTTCGCCATCTCGAGGTTCATGCGCGTCTTGAGCGACTTGCGCAACGCATAGACGTCGGCGTCCTGGATGTGGCGGCGGTCTTCGCGCAGGTGGATGGTGATCCCATGCGCACCCGCCTTCTCACAGAGCGCGGCGGCCTCTACCAGACTCGGATACACCGTCCGCCGCGCCTGGCGCAGCGTCGCCACGTGATCGATATTTACTCCCAAACGAAACATGGAAAACACCTTTCGCGATAGCCCTTCACGATTTGCCTCACAGTATAGCGCACCCGTCGCCCCGCCGCAAACCCCGTCTCAGTGCTGAAGATCTGAATTCCCGACTTTCCACAGCGCCGCGAATCCGCTATGCTAAGGAGAAGAATGTTTATAGAAAGTTTCTCCCCGTGTGCCGCGTGACAGACTGTTTTTTTTCGGGATCGACGATCGCCGGCTCCGGGCGACCTCCGCTATGACTGAGCCTTTCAAGCATCTCAAATCCGCACAGCTCACCGATGTCGGCTGCCGCCGCCTGCGGAACGAGGACGCGCTTCTGCGGCTGCCCGCGCACGGCGTCTTCTGCATCGCGGACGGCATGGGGGGCGTGCAGGGCGGCGCCTTCGCGAGCCAGGCGACGGTCGACGCGCTGGGCGAGGCCTTCACCGATTCGCCGGACGCGCCCTTCGCGCTGACGGCCCGGGCGTCGGCCCGTCTGGCCGCCCGCGCGCTCAACGCCGCGAGCGGGTGGATCAAACAGCGCGCCGACGCGCTGGGCTTTGCCGGATGCGGCTCCACCGCCGTGGTGCTGGCCTTCGACCGCGTCGACCCCTCCCGTGCGGCGGTGCTGCACGCGGGCGACAGCCGTGCCTACCGTCTCCGCCGGGGCGAGCTCGCCCGGCTCAGCACCGACCACTCGGTCGCCGCGGCCGTGGGCCTGGAGGACGACCGCGATCTGCCCGCCGCCTACCGCGGGGTCATCACCCGCGCCGTGGGCCTGGCCGACACCGTTGCGCTGGAGGAGACCTGCGTCGACGTCCAGCCCGGCGACCTCTTCCTGCTCTGTTCCGACGGCCTCAACCAGATGGTGCCGGACGACCTGATCCTCGCGCGCCTGAGCGCCCCCCCCGGAACCCCGCTGAAGACGCTCGCGCGGGCGCTGGTGGAGGAGGCGCTGCGGGCGGGCGGCGAGGACAACGTTTCGGTCGTGCTGGTACGCGTGGCGGACGCCCTGCCCGCGGCGCCGACGCAGGCGGTTCCGTCCGAGACCCTCGCCTTGGAGCAGGCGGGCGGAGCGGGGGAGGCGGAGCGGCCCGCCGCGCCGGCCCCTTCGGCGCCGGCCGACTCGACCATCCGGTTCCAGCTCCCGGCGGCCGCCGTCCGGCGGACGGCCTCGACGCGGCTGCTGATCGGCGTCGCGTTCCTGCTGGCCGCCGTGGTCATCGGCCTGCTGCTGCTGCAGCGCAGCTGCGGCGCCTGAGCGGCGTATGCTTTTCTCCTTCAACCCCGGCCGCACTTTTTGTTAAGGTGTGGGCCATGATCGCAACACTGAAGAGGCAGCTCGGCCACGACGCGCACCCGCTGGTGCAGTTCATCAAATACGGCATCGCGGGAGGGCTGGCGACCGCGACGCATATCGTCACCTTTTTCCTGTGCGGGTGGTTTCTGCTGCCGTGCCTGACGCAGGACGACATCACGGTCAAGCTGCTGGGTCTCACGGCGCCCGCGATTTCGGAGGCGACGCGCGCGTGGAACGCGGGCCTCTGCAACGCGGCCGGGTTCGCGATCTCAAACACGCTCTGCTACCTCCTCAACCGGCTCTTTGTTTTCAAGCCCGGCCGGCACCACTGGCTGATCGAATTCCTGCTCTTTTTCGCGGTCTCGGGCGTCAGCATGGTGATCGGCACCGCGGTCCAGACCTTCCTGATCACGCACCAGGGGATTCAGACGACCGCGGCCTTCGGCGCGAACATCGTCTGCGCGCTTTTCATCAACTACGCGATGCGGAAGTTCGTGATTTTCAAAGGGTGAAAATCTCACGCCTGCTCACCACTCACGCGTTACTACTTACGACGCACTCTTCACGACCGCATCCCGCACTCCGTCCGGCCCGCCTAGGATCTCACAGGATGCTGAGCGCGTCGACGTCGATGGCGAGGGCGACGCCGGGCGGGAGCGGCTTTTTGGCCAGCAGCGCGCGCAGGGGGCCGGTCATGGCGCGCACGCTCGGCGCGCGCAGGAGGATCTGGTAACGGAAAAGCTTCTTGGCTTTGGCGAGCGGCGCGGGGCAGGCTTCCGAGACGCGCATCGCCGCGCCGCCGGCCGTCAGCGCCAGGTCGCGCGCGTAGGTCTCGGCGCTGAAGCGCACCTTCTCTTCCGACTCGCCCTTGAAGGTCAGGCACACGAGCCGCGCGAAAGGCGGATAACCGCCCTCTTCGCGCTCCGCGAGTTCCTGCGCGGCGAAGCCTTCGAACCCCGCGTCCGACGCCGCGGCGCGCACGGCGAAGTGATCGGGCGAGTAGGTCTGCACGAAGACCTCGCCCGGCAGCTCGGCGCGGCCCGCGCGGCCGGAGACCTGCGCCAGCAGCTGGTAGGTGCGCTCGGCGGCGCGGAAGTCGGGCATGTGCAGGCTGGTGTCGGCCGAGAGCACGCCGACCAGCGTGACGTTGGGAAAGTCGAGGCCCTTGGCGATCATCTGCGTGCCGATCAGGATGTCGGCCCGGCCGCTCTTGAAGACCGCGAGCAGCTCGTCGTGGCTGTGTTTGCGCGCGGTGACGTCCGCGTCCATGCGCAGCACATGCGCCAGGGGAAAGCATTTCTGCAGGGCGAGCTCCACGCGCTGCGTGCCGAAGCCCGCATACTTGAAGGCCGGGTCGCCGCAGTCGGGGCAGGCCTCGGGCACGGGGCGCCAGCCGCCGCAGACGTGGCAGCGCAGGCAGGCGTCGGCCTGATGGTAGGTGTAGGCCACGCTGCAGTCGGGGCAGGTGGCGGCATAGCCGCACTTGGGGCAGACCAGCGAGTTGGCGTAGCCGCGCCGGTTGAGGAAGAGGATCGACTGTTCGCCGCGCTCGAGGCGCAGCTTGAGCGCCTCCAGCAGCGCGCCGGAAAAGATCTGCGCGTGGCCGGTGCGGGCGGTCTCCAGCCGCATGTCCACGAGGTACACGCGCGGCATGGGGCGGCCCGCGACGCGCCGGGTCAGGCGCGTGAGCGTGTACTTGCCCTTCTGGACGTTGAGCCAGGTCTCCATGGCGGGCGTGGCGCTGCCCAGCACCACGGCGCAGTTTTCGAGGTGGCCGCGCATGACCGCCACGTCGCGGGCGTTGTAGCGCGGGGTCTCGTCCTGTTTGTACGAGGGCTCGTGCTCCTCGTCCACCACGATGAGCCCCAGGTCCTTCACGGGCGCGAAGACCGCGGAGCGCGGGCCGACCACCACGACGGCCTCGCCGGTGCGGATGCGGTGCCACTCGTCGAAGCGTTCGCCGTCGCTGAGGGCGCTGTGCAGCACGGCGATGCGTCGGCCGAAGCGCGCGGCGAAGCGCTGCACGGTCTGGGGCGTGAGCGCGATCTCGGGCACCAGCACGATGGCGCCGCGGCCCTGCTCCAGCGCGCGGGCGATGGCCTGGAGGTAGACCTCGGTCTTGCCCGAGCCGGTGACGCCGAAAAGCAGGACCGGCTTGGGGGCCGCGCCGGGCGCGCGGCTGGGGGCGTGGCTGGGGGCGCGGACGGCCTCGTCCGCGATCTTATCCGGCTGAATCGCGGACGGGCCGTCCGCGCCCCCAGCGCGCGCGCCCGGCTCCAGGGCCGCGAGAATGACGCTCAGCGCGGCGGCCTGCTCGGGCATGAGCGTCAGAGGACGGGTCGGCAGGACCTTGCGGTTGGCGAGCGGGTCGCGCCGCATCTGGCGCCGCTCGATGACGGCGGCCCCTTTGGCGGCGAGGGCCTTGAGGGTCTGCGGCGTGCAGGCGAACTCCCGCGTGAGGCTGTGCAGCCAGCCGCCGTCCACGCGGCGCAGGTTGGCGAGCAGCTCGGTCTGGCGCGGGGTCAGCTCGAAGGCGCCCTCGCAGGGCGAGACGTAGAGCTGCTCCTTGGCCTTCATGGCGCTGTTGCGCACGGCGGCGGGCAGCATGCAGCGCAGGGTCAGCTCGAAGGGCGCGCAGGTGTAGTCGGCCATCCAGCGCGCGAGGTTGATCAGCGGGGCCGAGAGGTAGGGCACGTCGTCGTCGAGCGCGAGGATGGCTTTGAGGGCGGGGGGGCGGGCGGCGAGTTCCGGAAAGAGGCCCTGCCCTTCAGGACCGGGGCCGGTCGCGTCGCGCAGCTCGATCACATACGCGTCGACAAACTTCCGGCCGAAGGGGACGCGGACGCGCTGTCCGGCGCGGAGGCGCGGCGCGAGGTCCTCGGGCACGGCGTAATCGAAGAGCCGGTCCGCTGACACCTCGGTGGCCACGCGCGCGATCATGCCGATTGCTCCTCCGCCAAAAAAGAAGGGAGCGGCGAACCGCTCCCTCGTACTGAAACCATCGCCCGTGCGAAAACTTACTGGGGATCCTGCTTGTTGTCGGGGCCGAGGTAAGTGAAGGCGGCCGAATCGCTGCCTTGGATGGTGGTCTTGAAAGACTGGCCCTGGTAGATCACGCGGACCGACGCGTATTTGTCGCGCGCCTTGAAGATCGCGCCGCCCTTGCGGATCATCACGAACGCCTTGTTCGAGAAGGGCGCCTTGTAGGTGCTGCTGTTCCAGCTGTCGATCTTCTTGGTCTCGGTGGCGTCCTCGAGGTCTTTGTAGAGCTTGGAGCAGTCGAAGTTGCGCGTGACCAGCACCGGGATGATGTCCTCCATCTCGTCGCGGACGTTGCCGCCGATGCACCACATGTTGTTTTCGGCCTTGAGCTCGCCGGAGCCGGACTTGGCGGAGACGCCCGCGCCGGACAGCTTGGAATAATCGAGGCCCGCGACATAGGGCGACCACTCTTCCTTGCCGATGTTTTCGCCGTCGACCAGGTAGTAGAAATACTTGCTGCTGTCGGAGAAGGTCTGGGACGCGATGTCCTCGTCAGAGCTGTCCGCGCCCTCCTCTTTCTCCGTCTTGGGCCACACGTTGCCGAGGCCGAGAGGCTCGCGCTCCGTGTTGGCGCCGACGATGGCGACGTAAATGTCGCGTCCGCGGGTGCCGACGGCCGTCATGTTGGCCTGCATCACGGCGTTGGAGATGGCCGGGAAGAGGGCTGCGGAAAGGATGCCGAGAATACCGATCACGACGAGCAGCTCGACGAGGGTAAAGCCTTGATTTTTACGGGTGGTCATTTCGCTCTCCTTCATGCAGGCCGATCGCCGGACTGCCTTTTCACATTTGATTGAAACTTATTTTGCCACCATGCGGCAACAAGGTCAAGCCTAGTCGGAAAAGAAAATCGAAGCAAAGGAGGGGGGTTGTCGTGGATCAGGAGTGGTGAATCGTAAACCGTAAGCCGTGAGCGGCGGGGGGGCCTGCGCGGTCCGGGACATCCCGCGCTACGGTTGTGCCGGCGCGTCGTCGGCCAAGACATTTTCAGCAGACACAAATAAACTCCGCATCTCTGCGTTAACCCCCACCCTTCCCGGCTCATCCTTCACCGCTTCAATCCTCCCCGCCGCGCCGCGCGGCGGATCGCGCTTGAGCCGCGCGGCGGTTTTTTGTTAAAGTCCTTAACCTATGCGTTTTTTCTGGCCCGTATATTTCGTTTCTCTGGCCGCGGGTACGGCGGCGGTCTACACCGCCGCGCCGTTGGCCCGGCCGTATCTGTCGGCGTTTGTGCGCACGGAGCCGCCCGCGCCGGCACCGGCGCGTCCAGCGGCCTCGATGAAGGCGGTGCCGGCGCGCGAGCCTGCCGCGGCGTATCAGCCGGCTCCGGAGGTCTCGCCGGAGAAGGCGGTGCCGGTTGCGGCCGCCGAAGAGCTGCCGCCGGCCCTGAACGGCATCTATCTGGCCCAGCGCGGCGAGAAGCCGGGGTGGGGCGTCACGCATCAGCGCACGACCTACTACACGCTGGAGGGCGCCCGCGTGGGCACCGTGGAAGGGGGCGTGCTGCTGGAGTTCCGCGGCACCCGCACCTCGTCCAAAGGGGCCATGGTGGAGTGCGTGCTGTTCGAGCACGGGACGCCCTCCGCGCCGCTGCTGGTGGGCGTCAAGGACGTGTTTCTCTTCACGGGGTCGCACACGAAACTTTCGCCGCGGCAGACGGCGGACGTGCAGGCTTACTATACGCTCAACGGCAAGATCGCCAACCGCAAGAACGAGCTGCTGCAGATGGCGGCCGCCAAGAACCCGTTCTTTACGGAATATAACGCCGCGCACAAGGCGCTGATGGCGCACATCGAGCGTGCCCAGGAGCTGGCCGCACGGCGCGACAAGGCGACGGAGCTGGAGAAGACGCGCATCGAGGACCAGCTGCGCGAGATGAAGGTGGCGGAGACGCCGCTCCGCGCCGCGTATGACGCGAAGCATCTCAAGTTCCGCACGTGGAAACAGGAACACGCCAACGAGCTCGGCAAGCCCGAGGACGACTCGTTCGTGAAGCAGTGGTCCGGGCAGATGGCCGAGCTGCGCCCCCGCATCCCGGGGCTGGCGTACTGAGCGGAAGACGGCTCGGCACAGCCTCGCCCCTAACAAGGTAGGGCGGTTTCTCCGAAACCGCCGCCTGCGAGGAGCCTGTTGCAGGACGGAGGCCTCTCCGAGGCGTCCCCACCTGAAAGGGCGACCTAACGGATTATGAGTTTTTGGGCACGAGGCGCTCGAGGTCGCGCATGTAGGGTCGGATCGCCTCGGGCAGGACCACGGAGCCGTCGGCCTGCTGGCACTGCTCCAGGATCGCGATCATCAGGCGCGGCAGCGCCACGCCCGAGCCGTTGAGCGTGTGGACGAGGCGCGTCTTGCCGTTGGCGTCGCGGAAGCGGCAGTTCAGGCGGCGGGCCTGGAAGTCTTCGAAGTTCGAGCAGGAGGAGACCTCCAGCCACGCCTGCTGGCCGGGCGCCCACAGCTCGATGTCGTAGCACTTGGCCGCGGAGAAGCTGATGTCGCCGGAGCAGAGCTCGAGGATGCGGTAGTGCAGGCCGAGGCCCTTGAGCACGTCCTCGGCGTTGACCACGAGCGTCTCCAGCTCGGCGTAGGAGGTTTCCGGCTCGACGAACTTGACCATCTCCACCTTGTCGAACTGGTGCACGCGCAGGATGCCGCGCGTCTCTTTGCCGGCCGAGCCCGCCTCGCGGCGGAAGCAGGGGGTGTAGGCGGTGAGGTAGACCGGCAGCGGCCGGTCGATGATCTCGTCGCGGAAGAAATTGGTGACCGGCACCTCGGCAGTGGGGATCAGCCAGAAGTCGTCGATCTCGCAGTGGTACATGTCCTCGGCCATTTTGGGGAGCTGGCCCGTGCCGCGCATCGAGGCGGTGTTGACGACGAAGGGCGGCAGCATCTCGGTGTAGCCGTGGCGCTCGGTGTGCATGTCGAGCATGTACTGGATCAGCGCGCGCTGGAGCTTGGAGCCGAGGCCGATCAGCAGGGGGAAGCCGGAGCCGGTGATCTTCACGCCGCGCGGCAGGTCGAAGAGCCCGAGCTTTTCGCCCAGCGCGATGTGGTCGAGCGGCTTGAAGTCGAACGCGGGCGCGGTGCCTTCCACCTTCGCCACGCGGTTGGCCGAGGCGTCGGGGCCGGTGGGGATGGTTTTGCACGGCACGTTGGGGATCATCAGCATGGCCTTTTCCAGGGCCTCTTCGAGCGCGCGGAGCTCGCTGTCCAGCCCGGTGATCTGGTCGCCGATGGACCGCACGTCCGCCTGAACGGCCTCGGTGTCCTGCCCGGCCTTCTTGAGCGCGCCGATCTCTTTCGAACGCGCGTTGCGCAGGGTCTTCAGCTCGTCGGTCCGGGTGACCAGCGCGCGGCGCTGCGCGTCCAGATCGCGGGCGCGCTCGGCCAGCTCCAGCGGCGCGCCGCGGCGGCGCAGCCCCTCGGCAACCTCGTCGAAATTCTCACGGATACGCTTAATGTCTAACATGGGGCAACCTCTCGGGTAAACGTAAACGGGTCACAAAAAAGTGGTCATTGGACAATCCTGAATGAAGGCGTATAATACCGCTTTGACCCCGGCGGTGCAAGCTCACCCGCGGGAGGGGCACGAAAGGAGGGTCAGATGAGAAGACGGGGCAGAGACAAAACATGGAATCCGTATCTGGCCGGCGCGCTGGCGGGACTGCTGGCGATCGGCTCGGCCTATGTCACCACCCGGGTGACGGGGCGGACCGAATTTCTCGGGGCCTCGAAGACGTTCGTGCGGGTGTCGGCGGCGCTCGAGCGGGCGGTCCTGCCGGCGCGCGTGGCGAAGAGCGCCGACTTCAAGGACGAGCGGCTCAAGACGGACTGGCAGCTCATGCTGCTCGGCGGCCTCTTTCTGGGCGCGCTGGCCTCGGCCCTGACCGGGCACGCCTTCGAGTGGGAGGGCGTGCCGGAGCTCTGGCGGCACCGCTTCGGCCCGGGCGTGCTGAAGCGCGCGGCGGGGGCCTTTCTGGGCGGCGCGGTGGCGATGTTCGGGGCGCGGCTGGCGGGCGGCTGCCCGTTCGGGCACGGCCTGAGCGGGGTGATGCAGCTCTCGGTGAGCGGGCTGGCCGCGTCGCTCTGCTTCTTCATGGGCGGGGCGATGGTGGCGAAGTACCTGAGCCGGAAGGGGGACCGCTATGAGTGAGCCGCTGCTGGGCCTGGTGACGGGCTTTCTGTTCGGGTTCCTGCTGCAGAAGGGCGGCGTGCTGCGCTTCGACCGGCAGGTGGGCGCGCTGCTGTTCCGCGACATGACGCTCGTGAAGTTCATGGTCTCGGCGATGCTGGTCGGCAGCGTGGGCTTCCAGCTGCTGGCCGAGGCGAAGCTGATCGCGATGAACCACCTCGCGATGAACGTGGGCGGCGTGGTCCTCGGCGGCCTGCTCTACGGCTGCGGCTGGGCGATCGCGGGCTACTGCCCCGGTACGGCGGTCGGCGCGCTGGGCGAAGGGCGCTGGACCGCGCTTTTCGCGATCGCGGGCATGCTGGCGGGCGCGGCGCTCTACGCGGAGGCCCACCCGGCCCTGAAGGTCACGGTCTTGGCGTGGCTGAACCTCAAAAGCCTGGCCCTGCCGAAGCTGCTCGGGGTCTCGCCGTGGATGTGCATCGCCGGGCTGTGGGGCGCCGGCATCGTGACGTTCGTCTGGTGCGAGTTCAAGAAAGTCTGACGGGCGGTTCCCGGCTGGGGGCGCGGACGGCCTCGTCCGCGATCTCAGAGGCGATTACACGTCGATGCGGATGATCCGGCTGATGAAGAACCAGCCGGCGGCGATCAGCAGGACGGTCAGGCCGACCGCGGCCATGCCGTTGACGGACTTGAAGAAGGGGATCATCAGCCCGGGCTTGACGAAGGTCATGGCCGCGCCCAAGACCGCGGGCATGCAGGCCACAATGATGCCCTGCAGGCGGCCCTGCGAGGTGAGGGTCAGCACGCGGCGCTCGATGCGGATCCGCTCGCGGATGGTGAGGCTGATCTTGTCGAAGATTTCGGTGAGGTTGCCGCCGGTGCGGCGCGCGATGTCGATGGCGGTGACCACGAGCGTGAGGTCGTCCGAGCCGACGCGCTTGTCGAGGCTCTGGAGCGCGTCGTAGAAGTTCATGCCCACCCGCATCTGCTGGAGCATGACGCCGAACTCCTGCGAGATGGGCTTCTCGCCGTTCTGCACCACGGTCTCGAAGGCCTGGTTGATGCTGAAACCCGCGCGCAGGGCGTTGCTCATGCTGCCGAGGGCGTCGACGAGCTGGAGGTTGAATTTCATGCGGCGGTTCTTGCGCATCACCTCCACGAGCCGGGTGGGCGCCATGAGCGCGAGTGTGCCGAAGGTCAGGCCCAGCACGGTGCCGGCGGCGGTGGAGACCATGTTGGCGAGGTCGAAGAGCGGGATGAAGCACAGCAGAAAGACGGCCGCCGCGGCGGCGCGGCCGATGTCGGCGATGCGCTTGGCGGGGATGAAGAGGAAGAGGTCCTCGAACTGGCGCGAGGTCTCTTCGGACATCGACTCGGCGTAGGCGCTGGTGCCGGAGCCGAGCGCGCGGACCATGGTGTAGGCGAAGCCGCCGAACGCGAGGCCGACCAGCAGCGTCGCGCCCCATTTGACGAGGACCAACGTGTCCGGGCTCATGCCTCACCGCCTTGTTTCGCGGGGTCGAAGACCGACGGGTCGATGGACAGGCCGCGGCTTGCGAAGTGCTCGAAGAAGGTGGGCACGGCGCCCGTGGGCAAGAAGCGGCCGATGACCTTGCCGTGCTCGTTGAGGCCGGTCTGCTTGAACTCGAAGAGGTCCTGCATGATGATCTGCTGGCCCTCGAGGCCGACCACCTCGGAGATGCACACCACCTTGCGCGAGCCGTCGCTGAGGCGCGACTCGTGGACGACCATGTCGATGGCCGAGGCGATCTGCTCGCGGATGGCGCGCGAGGGCAGCTCGAGCCCCGACATGAGCACCATGGTCTCGAGGCGCGAGATGACATCGCGCGGCGAGTTGGCGTGGACGGTCGTGAGCGAGCCGTCGTGTCCGGTGTTCATGGCCTGCAGCATGTCGAGCGCCTCGCCGCCGCGGCATTCGCCGACGATCACGCGGTCGGGGCGCATGCGCAGCGCGTTGCGCACGAGGTCGCGGATCGGCACCGCGCCGCGGCCCTCGATGTTGGGCGGCCGCGCCTCGAGGCGGATGACGTGCGGCTGCACGAGCCGCAGCTCGGCCGCGTCCTCGATGGTCACGATGCGGTCGGTGGGCGGGATGAAGCCGCTGAGCACGTTGAGCAGGGTGGTTTTGCCGGAGCCCGTGCCGCCCGCGACCACGATGTTTTTGCGCATCAGCACGCACAGGCGCAGGAACTCCGCGGCGCTGCGCGTCCACGTGCCGTAGTTGATCAGGTCCTCCACCGTCAGGGGCCGCTTGGCGAATTTGCGGATGGTGATGCACGGGCCGGTCAGGGAGAGCGGCGCGATGATGGCGTTGACGCGCGAGCCGTCGGGCAGGCGCGCGTCGACGTAGGGCTGGCTCTCGTCGATGCGGCGGCCGATGGGCGCGACGATGCGCTCGATCACGCCGAGCACCGACTCGTCGTCCATGAAGCTCTGTCCGGACAGCTCGAGCTTGCCGTTGCGCTCGATGTAGACCTGGCCGGGGCCGTTGACCATGATTTCCGTGATGGATTCGTCCGCGAGGAAGTCCTCGAGCGGGCCGAGGCGCATGGCCTCGTCGTAGATCTCTTTTTCGAGGCGGGACGGGTCGATGCCGGCGGGGAGCCGCTGGTTGCGGCGGACCTCGGCGATGATGGTGCGGATGGTTTCGCGGGCTTTGCTCTGCAGCTCGTCGGTCCCGATGCGCGAGACGGTCATGCGCTTGAGGTCGAGGCGCTGGATGAGCTCGCCGTGGATCTGGTTCTTGATCTCGCGGACGATGGAGATCATGGGGTCGGCGGCCGTTTCCGCCGCGGTCCGCGTCGCGCGGCCGGTCTGGGGGGCGGTGGCCGGGAGGCCGGCCGGGACGTCCGGGCGCGCCCGGTCCGCGGGCGGCGCGCTTTTGGGCGTCGCGCCGGCCGCCGCTTCGGACGGCAGGGGCGGCGGAACGGGCGCGGCGTCCCGGGAGAGGCGCAGGAGGCAGGGGCCGATGCCGATGACGTCGTCTTCGCGGACCGGCGTGGGCTCCTGCACGGGCACGCCGTCAATGGTCGTGCCGTTGCTGGAGTGCAGGTCCTCGATCAGGACGCCGCTGTCCCGCAGCGTCAGCAGGGCATGGCGCTCGCTGATTTCCGGATGGCGCAGGCGGATCTTGCAGGCGTCGCCGCGTCCGATGGTGTAGATGCCGGCCGGCAGCTCGAACCGGTTGGCGTCTTGGCCGGGATTGGCGATGTCGAGGAAGAAGGACATGGAGGACTCCTATTCGGCGCGTTTGCGCAGGAGCTGCTGCTGGCGGAAGGTGTTGAGGGACTCGATTTCCGACTGAATCATCTGGAAGTCGACGCGCGGCAGGGTCTTCTCGAAGTAGACGTCGTCCGGGTTGCGCAGGGCGAGGGAGATGCGGCCCTTGATCTGCTCGGCGAAGACCAGCATCTCGGCCTCGCGCGGGGAGACCTCGAGGGTCACCATGCTGTAGGCGGCGCCGGCGCGCGGGTCGGCCAGGAGCTGGGTCTTGGCCGTCTCTTTGCCGGTGGCGAGCACGAGCACGTCCTGCAGCATCGTCAGGGTGACCAGCTCCAGTTCGCCCGGCACGCTCTTGGAGGGGAAGGAGAAGGTGCCGATCACGTCGACGTGGTCGTTGGGCTTGACCATGCCGCTGACCGAGGCCGCGCCGCTGACGTTGATTGAGAGGGCCCGCATGCGCTGCTTGATGTCGCCCGCGAGGCCGCGCGAGCCGGGCTCGCCGCCCTCGATGTCGGACCAGAAGATCACGGCGTTGGCCTGCAGCGGGCGGACGGTCTTGCGGTTGATGAGGGCCAGGTGGTCCTCGATCTTGACGACGTGGCCGCGGTAGGCGTTCTCGAAGACCTTGATGCTGCCGATGTCGTCCTTGGTGAGCACGGTGCCCGAGGGGAGATCTTTTTTCACGCCGACCACCTCGATCTTCGTGTGCTTGCGGTCGAATTCGGCTTTCCAGCGCAGGATCTCGCGGTCTTTGGCGGTCAGATACGAACGGGTGAGGACGGCGGCGAGAAGGCCGATGACGACCGAGATGATCAGGATCAGTTTCTGCTTCATGGGAAGTCTTTCGTTTTAGGATACGGGAGACAGTTTAGGGGGTAGCGCCCTCTCTTTGCAAGAGGCTAATCGCGGTCCGCCCGGTTTGCGGCTGCCGGGCGGCCAGCACGACGCACTGCCGGCGTCCGGAAACGAAGATCCGGAAGGCGGGGGTGGCGGGCGCGGCCGCGCTCCAGCCCGCGCCGGTCAGGGCCTGCGCGGCCTCCTGCGCGGCTTCTTCCGGCGCGGCCGCGGAGTCGGCGGTGACGAAGGCGGCGCCGGTCAGGCGGCTGACGGCGGAAAAGACGGGGGTGGCGTTGAGGGCGGGGAGGCCCTCCGGCCAGGCGGGCGGATCCCGGAGGGTCTGCTCGAAGGCGCGGAGCGGCTGGTCGAACGCGAGCACGACGCAGGCCTCGCCGCCGGAGGGGGCGGGCAGGACGAAGAGGCGCTGCAGGCGGTCTTTCTCCGCGTGGGTGAGCAGCGCGGCGCCGCCGTCCGGCGACGGGGCGGGCAGGCCGAGGCGGCGCGCGAGTCCCGCGCCGACGTGCGCGGCGCCCGAGCCGAAGGCGTAGGCGGTGAGCGTGCCGGGCGCGCCGTTGACCTGCACGTCCGCGGCGTAGACGCGGGCGCCGCCCATCTGCTGCAGCACCGTGTCCGCCCGCTTCGGCAGGCGCCAGAAGACCTCGGCGCGGAGCGGCAGGGCGAAGAGTAGACAGGTGGCGAGCAGAAAAAGGCTGAAGGCTGAAGGCGGTCGGTGTTTTTGCCATTCAAAGCGCATCAGTACAGCCCTCCCATGAGGGGCATCCAGACCGTCTCGCGGAGGGTGACCTCGTCTTTGCCGTAGACGAGCTGGCGGAGAACGGGGTCGACCGGCACGTGCAGGTCCTCCTGGACGTGGATGAAGCCGAGCGTGGCGGCCGCCACGGGCGAGTCGTGGAGCCGGACCATGGAGACGGGCAGGCGGCTCTCCGACACGTAGGTCCAGTCGCCGGGTGCCCGGACCGAACAGCGCGTGAGCGTGCCGATCATGGCGGACAGGACCGCGCCGTTGCGCACGGGCTCGTCGTCGGCCGTGTGGCGCGTGCCGTCGGGGCCCTCCTCCCAGTCGGAGATGTGGGCTGGGGCGACCGCGAGCGCGCCGCTGCCCATGGCGCGCTCGCCGGCGCTGCCGCGCAACACGGCGTGCAGGAAGAGCGAGGTGCGCGCCATGCGGTTCACGTGGATGATGCCGGCAAGGAGCAACAGGAAGAGCAGCAGCCCGGAGATGAACTCGATCGCCGCCTGGCCGTCCTCTGCCCTCCGCCCTCCGTCCTCTGTCTTCCGTCCTCTGCCCTCCGTTTTCATCAGTGTCCCCTCCGGCTGCCGCCGCCGCGGTGCGACCCGGGGGCGGAGATGCGGCAGGTGTCGCAATAGAGCCCGAGCCAGTCGCTGCCTTCCTGGCGGAAGGCGGCATTTTCCCAGACGGCGAGCGCGCTGCAGTAGCGGCACCCGGAAACCCGGGGCCCGGTGTCGAGATAGGGGCGCAGGTGGCTGCGGATGTGGCGCACCCACGCGACGTCGGACGAGCTGTTCTCCGAGCCGGACGCGGCGTCCACGGGGATCAGCCGCACGGCGCGGAAGGCCGGCAGCACGAAGTCCGCGGCGGCGGTGACGCGCTGCTTGTCGGCGCCGTCTTCGAGGTAGCCGAGCGGCTTGGCGGCCGCGGTCCAGACCACTTTGTCGCTGCGGCTCCCGCCTTCGATGCCGGGGGTCATGCGCTCCACGGAAGCGTTGACGCGGACCACCGCGTCGGCGCCGGCCGTGTCGTACTCCGGCCGCACCTGCCCGGTGACGGGAAAGGCGTCCTCGCCGTCGGGCTTGATGCGGGTCCAGTCGCTCCACGTGCCGGATTTGTAGAGGTACCAGGTCTCGAAGGGGCGCAGGACGTTCGTGACGGCGAACAGGGAAGCGGCGACGGTGTCGAACCCCGCCTCGCGGAAGCGCGCCTCGAGGTCGGAGGCGGAAAAAAGGTTCCGCAGGGGCGTGGAGAAGGGCTGCAGGCCGATGCCGAAGATCTCCGCGTCCGTGTAGTCGCTGACGTTCGGGTCGGGCAGCGGCGGCCAGTCGTGGAACGAGGAGTAGGACTCGAGCAGGCCGGGCGCGTGGAGGTAGAACCAGCACCAGTTCTTGCCGTCGACGGCGTCGTAGAAATCCTTGAGCATCAGCGGATGGCCGGCGGAGGGGTCCATGAAGAACTGCGCGTTGTCGGGCCCCGCGGCGATGCCGTCGGCCGCGATCTGGTCGAGCATGTCCGCGTACTGGAGCCATGCGCCGGGCCAGGGCTCGGCGTAGTACTGGGCGCCGTCGAAGAGGGCCGTGTACTGCGACCGCACGGTGTCGGCGTGCTCCTTGATCAAGGCGGTCATGTCGTCGTCGACATACATGTGGTTCTGTTTGGCGGCGATCTGGGCCGCGAAGAGGGCGGTCATGGGGCCGGTGAAGCAGAGGCGGGCCTGCATGTTGGTGATGGCGTCCACGGCAACGGGCTGGCCGGCCGCGAGGGCCAGGACGTGCATCAGGTTGAGCTCGCCGACGAGGTTGAGGGTGGCGCCCTGCCAGCGCGCGGCGGCGAGGGCTGCGGCGTCGCCCGCGTTCTGCGCCTGGTCCTTGCGCTGGATGATGCGGTGGAGGTCGACGTTGTAGAGCAGGACGAAGATCAGGGCGGTGAACGCGAACAGCAGGAACACCACGGCCTGGCCGGAACGGGAAAGGGCGGCCGGCTGCCTCCGTCCTCCGACCTCCGCCCTCTGTCCTCCGTCCTCCGTCTTCCGTCCTCTGGGTGTCACGCTCACCAGTTCATGTCCTCCATGTAGAGGGGGTAGTGGCTTTCGATGTTGTAGAAGCCCTCGAGCGCGATCTCCTCGCCCTCCGGATCGCGCAGCTCGCCCTCGGCCAGCGCCGCGAGCGCGAGGAGGAGCGGGTGGCGCTGGCGCACGGTGACGCGCAGGATGCCGGGCGTGGTGCCGTCGAGGTCGAGCGGCTCCTCGATGTCCACGGAGAGCGCTTCCCAGAGCTCGTAGTCGAGGATGTTGCCGGCCGTGGGGTCGTTGTCGCTGTCCATGTAATCGGGCACGCGGCCGAGCTCCAGCGCGATGCCGGGCGAGCGGCCGGAGGAGCGCAGCGCGAGATCCCAGACGGCGCCCACGCGGTTCTGGCCGAGCGCGGCGGTGATGGCGGGGTCGAGGCCCGCGGAAGGCGGAACCAGGCGCCGGCCCGAGGCGGGGATCGCGGCCACGCGCGCGCTTTTTTCCACCATCCAGCGGTTGAAGCCCACGGCCCGGGCGCGCGCCGCGCGCGTCGCCGCATGGCTCAGCACGGCTTTGGCCGCAAACAGGTTGGCGTACTGGAAGATCGCGAGAAAGCAAAGGCAGACCAGGATGATCACGAAGACCGATTCGATCATCGCCTGGCCGCCGCGGGACGTGCGTCCCGCACACCGCGGGCGGCGCGCGCGCTGCCCGCGCGCACTACCCTGACTGGAGCGAGCTTTCACGCATGTTTCCGGTTTTACGGGGCGGTGCTGCCGTCGGAGCCGAGGTTCTTCACCTTGTTCTCGTCGATCTCTTCGGCGAGCGTGGCGGCTTCCGAGCCGGCGTCGGCGTCGAGCGCCGAGGTGGCGCCGGCGATCTTCCGGCCGGTGGCCTTGCTGAGGCGCGAGAAGAGCACGAGCAGCGTGATGGCGATGAGCACCACGATGATGATGTACTCGACCATGGTCTGGCCGCTCCGGCGGCCTTTGCGAAGTTTCATGATGTTCTCCCGAGGTTCACCACAACGGGACCGGCCGCCTAAGGGTATTCCGAAGCGACCAGGTCCAAGGACCGGTTGGATTGCTGTCTGACCGCGAAGAGGAAGAGCGCGAGGATCGAGACGACCGCCAGCAGGGCCGCGAACACGACGACGTATTCGAGCATCGCCTGGCCGGACCGGCGCGAACCGCCCGCTTCCGCTCTCGAAGACAGAGTTGACATTTGCTTAAAGCATACCAAGAAACGAAGACGGGTGACAACGGCAATCGCCGGCGAAGGAGGAGACTTCGGGCTGGGCAGGGCCGGCGGCGGCGCGGTATACTGCGGGCATGGTGACACTATCCAGAAAAACCGTCGCGCTGCTGGCCGGGCTGGCCGGAGGGGCGCTCCGGGGGGAGGCTGAGGGCATGAGGCGATATACGGTGAGGCGGATCGAGGCGTCGGCGCTGGAGCAGGCGGCGTTCAAACGGGCGGAGGTCGGGCAGGTGGATCAGGTGCGCCCGGAGTCGAGCGACCACCGGCCCGAGGTCACGTTCCGCGCGCTGCACGACGGCGCCGACCTGTACGTGCGGTTCGACGTGAAGGACCGGTACGTGCGCTCCGTGCAGACGGCGTATCAGGCGCCGGTGTGCACCGACAGCTGCGTGGAGTTCTTCGTGCAGCCCAAGGCCGGCAAAGGCTATTTCAACTTCGAGGTGAACGCCGGCGGGACGCTGCTGCTGTACTACGTGGAGGACCCGACGCGGACCGGCCAGGGGCTGGCGAAGTTCACGCCGGTGCCGGAGGCGTGGGGCCGGCGGGTCGAGATCCGCCCGTCGCTGCCGCCGGTGGTGGATCCCGAGCGCGCGGAGCCGCTGGCGTGGCACGTGAGCTACAAGGTGCCCTTCGCCCTGTTCGAGGCGTTCGCGGGCGAGGTCGGCAAGGGCGGCGCGGTGTGGCGCGCGAATTTCTACAAGTGCGGCGACAAAACCTCGCACCCGCACTGGCTCTCGTGGTCGCCGGTGACGGCGCTCAACTTCCATCTGCCCGCGTGTTTCGGCGAGCTGGCGCTGGAGGAGTAGGGCGGGGCCGCGTCACGCGCCGCGGTAGTGGAGCAGCTCGATGAGCGGCGGCAGCACCCGGGTCTTGAAATACTCGAGCCGCACGTGCAGCTCGTCGTTGACCGAGGCGTAGACGGCCGTGGTGTGCAGCGTCAGCGCGGAGGTGAAGTCGCCGAAGGAGGCCGAGGTGGTGCAGACGACCCACAGGCCGACGCCGGCGAGGTTGAAGAGATAGATGACCGCGTAGGAGAAGATGCGCCCGTATTCGTTGATGTCGGGCTGCTGGGTCATCAGGCTCTGGACCGTGAAACAGACGTGGAAGCCCCAGGTGAGCCCCACCAGGAAGAGCCACAGGAGCGGAAGCGGCACGGGCTCCATGAACAGGCCGGCGAGCAGGCGCAGCAGGATGACGATGACCGTGTAGAGCGGGAAGAAATACGGGGCGAGGGTGATCAGCATGTTGGTCCTGGAGAGGCGGACGCTGCCGCCCCGCTCTGAGATTTGGAGGTGGCTGACGCGCGCGCCGAACAGCAGCCCCCAAAGCGCGTGTGTGAGCTCGTGCGCGGCGACGTAGACGCGGACCGGCTGGGGCATGAAGAACCACATGCCGAGCCAGAGGAAGTAGCCCGTGAGCAGCCAGGTCGTCTCCGGCGAGAGCAGCAGGCCGGAGTCCGGAATGCTGCGCAAGGTGTCCAGCAAAGCCAAGGTGACCGCCACGCAGAGCGGCAAAAGTGTCACGCCGATAAGAAATCTGAGCAGTCGAAACATAGATTTCGCGCTCCTGTCAGACGAGCTGTATATTTTCGGGCATGGTCTGTCGCGATACCCAGTAAAATCCGTCTTTCCGATTGAACGCCTTTTTTATATCATAAATTCCTAAATAACGACAAGCGCGTAAAAACGGGCGTGTTTCAAAGGGCTTGGACCACTCCGAACGAAAGAGGAAGCGATGAGCAGATCACGGTGGGGCGTCGGTGTGCTGGCGGTGATGGCGGCCGCGTCCGGATGGGCGCAGTCTTCGGACAAGCGCTGCGTCAGCGGCATTTATCCGGCGCTGGCGATGTACAACGGTGAGGGCGAGTGCGGGACCGGCGCGGTCGTGCCGTGGGCGGACCGGCTGTGGGTGGTCACCTATGCGCCGCACATGCCCAAGGGCTCGACCGACAAGTTTTACGAGATCACGCCCGACCTCACGCAGATCGTGCGGCCCGAGAGCATCGGCGGCACGCCCGCGAACCGCATGATCCACCGCGAGTCGCAGCAGCTCTTCATCGGCCCGTACGTGGTCGACAAGGACCGCAACGTGCGCGTGATCCCGTGGCAGAAGATGTTCGGACGCCTCACCGGCAACGCACGTCATCTGACTGACCCGGCTGGCAAGATCTACTACGCCACCATGGAGGAGGGCTTTTACGAGGTGGACGTGAAGACGTTGGCGGTGACCGAGCTGTTCAAGGACGGCAACGCTCAGACGGGCGACATTGGGGGTTCGCTGCTGCCCGGTTACCACGGCAAGGGCTTCTATTCCGGACAGGGGCGGGTGGTTTATGCGAACAACGGCGAGCGCGGCGCCAGGGCGCTGGTCGACCCCTCCATCCCTTCCGGGGTGCTGGCCGAGTGGGAGGGGCCGGGCAAGGAGTGGCGCGTGGTGAGGCGCAACCAGTTCACCGAAGTCACGGGCCCCGGCGGCGTCGCGGGCAATGCGAATTCCGCCGCCGACCCGGTCTGGAGCGTGGGCTGGGATCACCGCTCGCTCATTCTGATGCTGCTCGACAACGGCGTGTGGCACGCTTACCGCCTGCCCAAAGGCAGCCACAGCTACGACGGCGCGCACGGCTGGAACACCGAGTGGCCGCGCATCCGCGAGATCGGCGAGAGCGACCTGCTCATGACCATGCACGGCACCTTCTGGCACTTCCCGCGGACGTTCTCGGCCTCGCGCTCGGCGGGCATCGCGCCGCGCTCGAACTACCTCAAGGTCGTCGGCGATTTCTGCCGCTGGGGCGACCGGGTGGTGCTGGGCTGCGACGACAGCGCGCAGTCGGAGTTCCTCAACAAGCGGCGCGCCAAGGGCACGATCAAGGGGCCCGGGCAGTCGCACTCGAACCTCTGGTTCGTCGATCCCTCGCGCCTGGACCGGCTCGGGCCGGCGATCGGCCGCGGCGCGGTGTGGTCGGACGACGCGGTGCAGGCCGGCGCGGCCAGCGATCCCTACCTCTTCGCGGGCTATGCCGCGCGCAGCCTCGCGCTGGCGCACGGCGCGTCCGGCACGGTGCGCTTCACGCTGGAGGTCGACCGCGCGGGCGACGGCACGTGGACCGCGCTGCGCGACGTCGAGGTGCCCGCGGGCCGTCTGGCGACGGTGGCCTTCGCCCCGGAGGAGCGCGGCGCATGGGTGCGGCTCGTGCCGCGCGCCCGCGCCGAGCACGTCTACGCCTGCTTCCAGTACGCGAACCCCGACGCGCGGCCGCCGGCCGCGGACGCGATTTTCGCCGGCCTCGCCACCCCGCAGACCGCCGAAGCGCTGGGCGGCATCGTCTATGCGCGCGGCGGCAACAAGCGCACCTTGGCTCTGGCGGCGGTGCAGGCCGGCAAGGACGGCGTGAAGGACGTCGGCTTTTACGAGCTGGACGCGGCCCTCAGCCTGAAGCCCGTGGCCGATCCCGACGGCATGGCCTATGCCCGCAAAGAGTACGGCTTCAATGGTTCGGGCCTCGAGATCGACGCGGCCTCGGCGGTGGTGACCGACGACAGCGGGCGGCGCTGGCGCTTCCCCAAGTCGGACGCGGCGTATGACCGGCCGGGCCTGTGGGGCCGGGAGCGGCTCTGCCGCGAAGTCTGCACCGAGCGCGACCTGCTGAACGTCTGCGGCACCTTCTACGAACTGCCGGCCGAGAACGCCGACGGCTTCGGCAAGGTGCGCGCCGTGGCCACGCACGGCGGCCGGATCCACGACTATTGCTCGTACCGCGGGCTGCTCGTGCTGTCGGGCGTCGACGCCGCGGCGGGCGCGTCGGAGCACATTGTCCGCTCCGAGGACGGGAGGGCGGCGGTGTGGGTCGGCGTCGTGGACGACCTCTGGGCGTTCGGCAAGCCCCGCGGCCAGGGCGGCCCGTGGAAAGACACCGCGGTCAAGGCGGGCGAGCCCTCGGACGCTTACCTCATGACCGGGTTCGACAAGAAGCGTCTGACCCTCTCGCAGACGGGCGCGGCGGCGGCGGACGTGACGGTGGAGATGGACATCACGGGTAAGGGCGTGTGGCGCGCGTACGCGACCTGCCGCGTCGAGTCCGGCAAGCCGCTGCAGGTGCCGCTGGACGACGTGCGCGCCTATTGGCTGCGCGTGACGTCTCACACGGCCTGCACGGCCACGGCGTGGCTGGTGTACGAGTAAGGGCGAATCATGATTCGCCCGCAAGGGAGGTGCGCATGAACACGATTTCGAGACGCGGTTTCCTGGCCGGGCTCGGTGCCGGCGCGGCCTGTTGCGGCTGGTCGGCCGAGAAGGCGGCGGAGCGGCCCAACATCCTCTTCATCATGTCCGACGACCATGCGGCGCACGCGATCAGCGCATACGACGGCCGCCTGATCCAGACGCCGCACCTCGACCGCCTGGCCAAGGAGGGGTGCCTGTTCACGCGGGTCTTCGCGACCAACTCGATCTGTACGCCCAGCCGGGCGTCGATCCTGACGGGGCAATACAGCCACGTCAACGGCGTGCCCGCTTTCAACCAGATCGATCCCGCCAAGACCACGGTGGCGCACCGGCTGCAGCGGGCCGGCTATTACACGGCGATGATCGGCAAGTGGCACCTGGGCAGCGACCCGCAGGGCTTCGATCACTGGGAGGTTTTCCCGGGGCAGGGCGTCTATTTCGATCCGGTGCTCTACACGCGCGAAGGTTCGAAAACGTATGCCGGCGGGTACGCCACGGACGTGGTGACCGACCTGGCGCTCGAACAGTTGCGGACGCGGCCCAAGGACAAGCCGTTTTTCATGATGGTGCACCACAAGGCGCCGCACCGGCCGTGGCAGCCCGCGCCGCGCCACGCGGCGGTCTGGCGCCAGAAGACGATTCCCGAGCCCGACACGCTGTTCGACGACTACGCCGGGCGCGCCGACCCGATCCGCGAGCAGAAGCAGAGCGTCGCGCGCGACCTGAACAAGACCGACGTGAAGGCGGACGTGCCCGAAGGATTGTCCGGCAAGGCGCGCACGCGCTGGCTCTATCAGCGCTACATGCAGGACTACCTCGGCTGCATCCAGGGCATCGACGAGAGCGTCGGCAGAATCCTCGACGAGCTCGACGCGCAGGGGCTGGCCGAGAACACCGTCGTGATCTACACCAGCGACCAGGGCTTCTTCCTGGGCGACCACGGGCTGTACGACAAGCGCTTCATGTACGAGGAGAGCCTGAAAATGCCCTTCCTGCTGCGTTGGCCCAAGGGCGTGCGTGCCGGGACGCGCCAGGCGGCGCTGGCCATCAACTGCGACTTCGCGCCCACGTTCCTCGCCTTGGCGGGCGCGGCGGTGCCTGAAGAGATGCAGGGCCAAAGCCTGCTTCCGCTGTTCGGCGGCGCGATCCCGGACGGCTGGCGCAAGAGTTTTTACTACCGCTACTATCACGACCCCGGCGACCACAACACCGCGCGCCATTACGGGGTGCGGACCGAAACCCACAAGCTGATCTGTTTCGACAAGAAGGACCAGTGGGAGTGCTACGACCTGGTCAAGGATCCGGAAGAGCTGAAGAATATCTACGGCGAGCCGGAGGCCCAGCCGACGGTAGCGGCGCTGAAGGCGGAATTGATGCGGCTGAAGAAAGCGCTGGGCGACAACGATCTCTATGCCGATCCCAAGGATTGGCCCAAGGCCTCATCGTACGTGAAGCCGCCGCCGCACCGCAAGCCGAAGCCTTGAGCTCCCCGTCTGTTTTCCCGCTGTACGGGGCCGCTTTTTCAAAACAGAGCGGGCTAGTCTGCCGCGCCTACTTGGCGTCTTCCGAATCGAACACAAAGACGAGTTCGCCGGGGCACACCCGCTTGTTCTGGCGGGCGATGTGCTCGACGAATTCCGGGTCGGTCTTGAAGCGCTGTTGCTTTTCTTTGAGAACCTTGATTTCGTTCTTCTTGTGATCGATCCGGCGCAGAAGGTCGTTGCGTTCCCGCTCCAGGCCGCGCATTTGCGACAGCTTGGGGGGGATCGTCACGACTCCCGCCGTCAAAACCAGCAGGAACGCGATGATCAGCGTCGTTCGGGTGATGATGGTAAGCAGTACGTTCACGCGTGAAAGTCCGTAAGAAAACCGATGGGTCAAACAATTCAGTGATACTGAACACCTATTCGGATAAAAAGTCAACCGGTTTTTGGATGAAACCGGCCAAAATCATTTTTTAGGGGTGAGAATCGGACGTTCCCTGATCTTTCCTGATCGGATCAGGCCCATGCCCCCCTCCGGGGCATGGGCCGATTGCCATTGAACTGCGATGCGCTATTCTGTTAATTTCTTTAATGCTCGGTCAACGCCACGACTCTACGAAAGGAAGCGCTCATGGGTCAAAACACCGACCGCCGGGAGAACCGCTCCGCAGGGGACTCAGCCGGCCCTGCTGGAATGCCGAACATCAGACGGCTGATCGTCATCGCGAGCCTGCTGTCTCTGGTGATCGCCGCGGTGCTCGCTCTGTTCATTGCCCGACCCGTGGCGCGGACGCCGCCAACCGCGACGTCCGCCGTTCCGGCCGACTCCGGACAGATGCGCGTCGAGTTCGAGAGGCTCAAAGGCAAGTGGCTGCGGCCGGACGGCGGCTACGTGCTCGAAATCCGGCGGCTGCTGGATCAGAACGCGCTGGAGGTCGGCTATTTCAACCCCGACCCGATCCATGTGGGCAAAGCCAAGCTGTACAAAGAGCGTGGCTTTGTGAAGGTGTTCGTCGAGCTGCAGGACGTGAACTATCCGGGATCGACCTACACCTTGATCTACGACAAAGAGAGCGACCTTTTGCGTGGCACCTACTACCAGGCGACCCAGCAGCAGGAGTATCAGATCGCCTTCGAGCGGATGCCGCCGGGAAGCTGATTCCAGGAAAAGTGGAGTGCGTATGGTCATTATGGCCAATGTGATGATACCGAGCGTGGCGGAGCATGTGGTCATTATGGTGTTTTTGCTGCTGCCGGTCGTTTTAGTCGAAGCCGTGGTGCTGGAGCAGCGACACCTCCTGAAGGTTGTGGAGGCGCTCAAGTTGTCGCTCCTCGCCAACTTGCGGTCCACGTTCGTCGGCCTTCCCCTCGGATATCTGTTCGCCTGGCTGGGTCTTATACCTGTGGGCCTTTTTGCCGCGCTGCTGCCAGAGAACGTCTCGTCCCCGATCAGCCGGATTCTCGAGAATATGGTCGCACACGGCGGCACGGTACCCAACAAATATGACGAGGTCGCTTTTTATCTCGGGACGCTCTTGGTGATGATACCGTATTACTTCGTCACCCTCCGCGTAGAGCGCAAAGTAATCGTCAAGCGGAACCCCAGCCTGGATACGCCAAGGCTGTGGGGGACTGTCTACCTGATGAACGTCAGCACCTATTCGCTGCTGGCGCTGCCGGTGATTGCGGGCGCGATTCGGGCAGGCCGGCGGCTGGCGGCTAGCGGCGTGATGGAGTCTTAAGAGGCATAGGGGCCAAAGTCTTCTGGAGGAGAGAGTATGGGCGGTTTCGTTCAAAAAAGTCTGTTGGCCGTTTGCCTTGCCTCTGTCTGCGGCGCCGCATGCGAAGCGGCGGAGCCGGTGCCGAAGAAGCCCAATGTGCTCTTCATCGCGATCGACGACCAGAACGACTGGATCGGCGCGTTCGGAGGCCACCCGCTGGCCAAAACGCCACACCTCGACACGCTGGCCGAGCGCGGCACCGCTTTCCTCAACGCGCACTGCCAGTCGCCCCTCTGCAACCCCTCGCGCACGAGCTTGCTGACGGGGCTCCGCCCGACCACCACCGGCGTCTACGGCCTCGCGCCGTGGTTCCGCAACGTGCCGGAACTCAAGGACCGCGTGACGCTGCCCCAGCACTTCAAGGCGGCCGGCTACAAGACCTACACCACCGGTAAAATTTTTCACGGCAACCCCGGAGGCCCCGCCAAGCGCGCCGCCGAGTTCGACGTCTGGGGGCCCCACGGCGGCATCGGCGCGAAGCCGCCGCAGAAGCTGATCCCCCCCACGCCGATGGGCAACCACCCGGCCATGGACTGGGGCGTGTTCCCGCACCGCGACGAGGACAAGGGCGATTATCAGATCACGAGCTGGGCCATCGACCAGCTGAAGACGGCCCCCCAAGACCAGCCGATGTTTCTCGCGGTCGGCTACTACCTGCCGCACGTGCCGTGCTACGTGACGCAGAAGTGGTACGACCTCTATCCCGACGACGACACCGTATTGCCGGCCATACTCCGCAGCGACCGCGACGACACCCCGCGCTTCTCGTGGTACCTGCATTGGGAGCTGCCCGAGCCGCGCCTGAAGTGGGTGGAGGAGAACCGCCAGTGGCGCAACCTCTGCCGCTCCTACCTCGCGAGCACGAGCTTTGTGGACGCGCAGATCGGCCGGCTGGTCGAAGCGCTCAAAGCTTCGGGCCGCTGGGAGAACACGGTGATCGTCGTGTGGGGCGACAACGGCTGGCACCTCGGCGAAAAAGGAATCACCGGCAAAAACACGCTGTGGAACGGCGGCACGCACGTGCCGCTGCTCTTCGCCGGCCCCGGGGTGACGGCCCGCCAGCGCTGCACCCTGCCGGCGGATCTGCTGGACATCTATCCGACGCTGATCGACCTGTGCGGCCTTCCCAGGCGGAGCGACCTCGAGGGGCTCAGCCTCGCCCCCCAGCTCAAGGACGCGAAGGCCGTCCGCGAGCGGCCCGCGCTCACCTCCCACAACCCCGGCAACCACAGCGTGCGCTCCGAACGCTACCGCTTCATCCGCTATGCGGACGGCTCGGAGGAGTTCTACGATCTGCAGCAGGACCCGCGCGAGTGGACCAACATCGTGGGCGAGGCGCGCTGCGCGGCCCTGGTTGCCGAGCACCGCACCTGGCTGCCGAAGCGCGACGCTCCGCTCGCCGCGGGCAGCGCGGAGCGCATCCTCACCTACGACGCGGAGCGCGATGAGGCCCTCTGGGAAGAGCGCGTCACCATCCGCCGCACCGACCCGATCCCTTAAGAAGGACGTTGACATGCTCGCCCTGCCGCACCGCCTGATCCCCTTCCTGCTTCTGCCGCTCGCGCTGCTCTGCCGCGCCGCCGAACCGGCAACGGTCTCCAAGACGCCGCTGGTGCTCAGAGCGGGAGGCACCCCCGAACACCCGGCCCTCTACGACGGCCAGGGCGTGGTCATCGACCTCGGCACAGACGTCACCGGCCACGCGTGGCACAAAGCCGGTGACCTCTGGACCTCGGACGGCCGCCTGCTCGGCCGCGAGCCGATCCCGGCCGGACAGTTTGCGGGCCTCTTCATCGACGAGCAACCGCTGAAGGTGCCGCGCGACCTGGCGGCCGAAAAGCTCCACCCCGACCGCAAGACCTTCTGCTATATCGCGCCCGACGCGCTCAAGCCCGGCGAGATGGGCTATGCCGGTGACGGCGCGCTCTATTTCCGCTGGCCGACCAACAGGGCCCCCGAAAGCGCCCGCCTGATTCTGCCGCCCAAACCCGGCATCAGCGCCGTCACCATCGCCTGTTCCAACATCATCGTGCGCAACGTCACCGCCCAGTATGCCTCCAATGACGGCTTCAACATCCACAACGCCTGGACCGGCATCCGGCTGGAGAACGTGCGGGCGCTGAGCAATGGCGACGAGGGGATCAGCGCGCACGACGACGTCGAAATGGAAGTGGTGAACGCCGAGGTCGCCTGGAACGGCTCCGCCTCCGGCGGCGTGGCGGACGTCGACCGCTGCGTCACCACGTATCGACGCTGCACCGTGCACGACAACCTCGAGGCCGGCTTCTTCCTGGCGGGCAAGGCGCACGCGGTGGGGGACAGCCTCATCTATAACCAAGCTCGCGACATCAGCATCGCCAAGGGCACCCAGGTGCGACGCGAGCGCGTGGAGTGGCGCGGCCGCCCATAGCCAGTGTGTGGCGCGTGCGTCGAGCGGCCCCGCGGCGCGACCGGTTCAGATTCTTTGCTTTCCGCGGCAAGAAAACGGCGGCTCCGCCGTTTATACGCCTCATGCGTCGCCAAACGGCGCGCGAGGCCGATGAGGCGCGGTCCCCGCCTTCACCAGGAGCACACACCATGAGCCGTCCATTCCGACACCTGCTGGCGCTGGCCCTCGGCACGGCCGCCGCGCCGTTCGCGGCACACGGCGCAGAACCGCAGAACGCACGCAAGCCCAACATCGTGTTCATCCTCGCCGACGACCTCGGCTGGACCGACACGGGCGTCTACGGCAGCCCCTACTACGAGACGCCCAACATCGACCGGCTGGCGGCGCAGGGCCTGCGCTTCACGAACTACCACAACTGCCAAAACTGCGCGCCGACGCGCGCGGCGCTCATGACGGGACAGTACGCGGCGCGGACGGGGACCTATACGGTCGGCGGCGTCGACCGCTTCGACTGGCGGTCGCGCCCGCTGCGGCCCGTTGACAATCAGACCAAGCTGCCGCTCGACAAGATCACGATCGCGCAAGCCCTCAAGTCCGCCGGCTACGCGACCGGAATGTTCGGCAAGTGGCACCTCGGCGATGACGCCGAGCGCCATCCGCGCGCGCGCGGTTTCGATGAGGCGATCGTCTCGATGGGGCGCCACTTCGCTTTCGAGACGAATCCGGAGACCCTTCATGCCAAGGACGTCTATCTCGCGGACTTCCTCACCGACCAGGCCACGGACTTCATCCGCCGACACAAAGAGGAGCCCTTCTTCCTGTATCTCCCGCACTTCGGCGTTCACGCGCCGCATCAGGCCAAAGCGGAATGGATCGAGCACTTCAAGCCCAAGGCGGCGGCCGGCGGTCACCATGACCCGACCTACGCGGCGATGATCGCGAGCGTGGATGAAAGCGTCGGCCGCGTGATGGCGCTGCTCGACGAGCTGAAGCTCGCGGACAACACCGTGCTGATCTTCTCGAGCGACAACGGCGGCGTCGGCGGCTATGACCGCGAGGGAGGGCTGATCGTCGAGAATGCGGCCAAGCGGGGCAAAAAACTCCAGAAAAAAGACTCCGAGACGACCTGCATCACGGACAACGCGCCGCTCCGCTCCGGCAAAGGCTCGCTCTATGAGGGCGGCACGCGCGATCCGTTCATCGTGCGCTGGCCCGGCGTGACGCGTCCGGGAGAGACCCAAGGGACGCCCGCGATCCATGTGGACCTGTATCCGACGCTGCTCGAAATCGCCGGCGCGCCTGCCCCCGCGAACTATCCGCTCGACGGCGAAAGCCTGGTGCCGCTGCTGCGCGAGCCCGCCGCCGCGCTGAAGCGCGAGGCGATTTACCAGCACTTCCCCGGCTACCTCGGAGCCGGCACCGGCCAGTGGCGCACGACGCCCGTCGGCACCATCCAGTGTGGCGACTGGAAGCTCCTGGAGTTCTTCGAAGACCACAGCCTGGAGCTTTATAACCTGCGCGACGATATCGGCGAAACACATAACCTCGCGAAGCAACTGCCCGAGAAAGCCAAAGAGCTGCACGACAAGATGCTCGCCTGGCGCCAAGCGATCCAGGCGCCCATGCCTTCGCCGAACACCAACGACACCTCCACCGTCAAGATCCGCGCCGCGAAAAAGAAAAGAAAGGCCGCCGAATGAACCGCTCGACCGTCGCCATCTGCGCCACGCTCCCCCTGTTCCTACCGACGCTCAACCTCGTGGCCGCCGGCGCCGCCGCGGCCAAGCCCAACGTCGTGATCATCCTGGCCGACGACCTCGGTTACGGCGACGTTGGCTGCTACGGCGCCACGAAAATCAAGACGCCGAACATCGACCGGCTGGCCGCCGAAGGCGTGCGCTTCACGCAGGCCTACACGCCCGGCTCGGTCTGCTCGCCCACGCGCTACGGCCTGCTCGCCGGCCGCTACTTCTGGCGCAACCCGCGCCACCACCCGACCGGCGTTCACGCTCCCGGAGCGCCCCTGCTGTTCGAACCGGACCGCCTGACGCTGGGCAAGCTCTTTCAGCAGAACGGCTACACGACCGCCTGCATCGGCAAGTGGCATCAGGGGGTCGGCGAAGGCGACAAGCCGTCGCTGCGGTATGACTTCAGCCAGGACGAGATCAAGCCCGGGCCCAACGACGCGGGCTTCGACTTCTTTTTCGGCATGGCCGCGAACGTCGGCAACGCGCCGCGCATCTATATCGAGAACCACCGGTTCGTAGGGCGCAAACCCGGCGACAAAGTCGAGATGATCGGCCGCGGCGACGTCAAGCCCTGGAGCCCCGACGCCGAATACAAGGAGGACGCGGTCGCGGGCGACATCGCCAAGCAGGCCGTCGACTACATTGCCAAAGCCCCTCCGGACAAGCCCTTCTTCCTCTACTTCGCCGCCAACATCGCGCACAACGCCATCACGCCCGGCGCGGCCTACAAGGGCACGAGCGCCTGCGGTCCCTACGGCGATTTCGTGCAGGAGCTCGACACGCACGTCGGCTGGCTCATGGAGGCGCTGCGCAAAAAAGGCGCGCTTGAAAACACGCTCGTGCTCTTCACGAGCGACAACGGCGGCGTGGTTGCGGACAATGACCGCCTCTTGCCGCAGTGGCAGGCGAAGCAGGCGGGCCACGCGATCTGCGGTCCCCTGCGCGGCCGCAAGCACAGCGTCTACGAGGGCGGCTTCCGCGTGCCCTTCATCGTGCACTGGCCGGACCAGAAGGCGAAAGGCACCACGTGCGAATCCCTGTTCTGTCTCACCGACGTGATGGCCACCTGCGCGGCGCTCTTGGGGGCCCCGCTGCCGGAGGGCAGCGCCGAAGACAGCTTCAACGCGCTGCCGTCCTGGCAGGGCGACACCCAGGCCCGCGTGCGCGACCGCGTCGTGCTGGATTCGGCCAACGGCGTCTTCGCGCTCCGCGAGGGCCGCTGGAAGCTGATCGTGCGCGACGCATCCCTCGCCTCTGAAAAGGGAAACAAGAAGCTGCTCGAGACCGAGAACCAGAACCAGCTCTACGACCTCGCCGCCGATCCGGCCGAAACCCATAATCTCTGGGCCGAACAGCCCGACGTCGTGAAGCGACTCGGCGCCGAGTTGGAGAAGGCCCGCGCCGCACCCCGCTCGCGCCTGTGATCGCCGCCATGAAACACTCGCTTCTCCTGCTGAGCCTCGCGCTCGCCGTCCCGGCGGCAGCGCCGGCCGAGGTTCCGCCAAAGCCCAACGTGCTGCTCATCGTCAGCGACGACCAGGGTTACGGCGACTTCGGCTTCACCGGCAACCGGCTGGTGCGCACGCCGGCGATAGACCGTCTCGCCTCGCGCGCCGCCGTGTTCAAGAATTTTGTGGCCGCGCCGGCCTGCTCGCCCACGCGCGCCGCGCTCTGGACCGGCCGCGACCACCTGCTCACCGGCGTGTGGGGCGTCGGCGCGCGCGCGGGCCTCCGCCGCGACGAGGCGCGCATGCCGGCCTTCTTCAAGGCCGCTGGCTACCGCACCTTCCACGCCGGCAAGCTGGACAGCGTTAAGGTCGGCAAGGAGGGCCCGCCCGCGTTCGGCTGGGACGAGTGGATGGGCGGCGGAGGCTACGAGCACCGCGACCCCATGATCTTCAGCTCGGCCGGCAGCGGCCGCGCGACGGGCTGGTTCGCCGAGATCATGACCGACCGCACGCTCGCCTTCCTGCGAAACAACCGCGAGCAGCCGTGGTTCGCCAGCGTGGCCTTCATCATTCCGCACATGCCGTGGGTCTGCGACGAGCGCTACGCGGCACCGTTCCGCGAGTAGGGCTGTTCCCAAGCGCTCGCCGACTGCTACGGTTCGATCGCCCAGATGGACGCCTGCATCGCGCGGCTGCTCGACGGGCTGCGCGAATCCGGACAGGACGAACGCACCGTCGTCGTGTTCCTCAGCGACAACGGCCAGACCGGGCCCGAGGCCAAGAACGCCGCAGAAGACGGCACCGTGCGCGGCGAAGATTGGGCCGCACGCAATGTGGCCCGCCTGCGCGGCCACAAGGCGACCGTCTGGGAGAACGGCATCCGCGTGCCCTGCCTCATCCGCTGGCCCGGCCGGATCGCGCCCGGCGAACGCCCGCAGTTCGCCTGCGTCGAGGACCTGCTGCCGACGCTGCTCGACCTGACCGGCGTGGCGGCCGACGCGGTGCCGCACTTGCCCTTCAGCGGGGTCAGCCTCGCGCCCGCGCTCAAAGACGCGGCGGCCGCCGTCGAGCATCCCGCGGCGCTGCGCATGGCCATCGCCGGCGCGGGCTCACCGCGGGGCAGTCAGAGCGGCCCGAAGGACGCGCGCTACGAAGCGCTGCACCTCGCCCTGCGCGGCGCGCGCTTCAAGTTTCACGCGCTGCCGCAAGGGGCGTCCGCGCTCTATGACCTCGCGGCCGACCCCGGCGAGACCCGCGACGTGCGCGAGGCGCATCCCGACGTGGCGGCGCGCATGGCCGACGAATGCCGCGCTCGCTGGGCCACCGTGCTCGCCAGCGGCCGCGCCTTCGCAAGTCCTCCGCGCGACGCGGCGCAAACCCCGAAGCCGACAGACCGAACGCCTTAAGACAGGAGCGTCCCTATGTATAATCCCTTCTCGCTGCCGCTTGCGGCACGCAAACGCGATGTCCTCGGTCGCTGCGCGGGCGCGGCCCTGCTGCTCACGTTCCTGACGGCCCAGTCGGCTTCAGCCGCGGACAGCAAACCCAACATCCTGTTCATCATGGTGGACGAGATGAAGTGGAACGTGATGAGCTGCGAGGGCCACCCGTACGTCAAGACCCCAAACCTCGACCGCCTCGCCCAGGAGGGTACCCGCTTCGCGACCGCCTACACCGTCGCGCCGATCTGCACGCCGTCGCGCTACAGCTTTTTCACCGGACGCTACGCGCACGTCCACGGCGCGACGGACAACAGCACGCCGCTGCGCGAGCCGCAGCTCCTGCTGCCGCCGCTGCTCAAACATAACGGCTACCAGACGGCCATCAGCGGCAAGCTGCATTTCATCAGCCCCAGCGACAGCGACTACGGCTTCGACTTCTTCTGGTCTTTCGCCCACGAGGGACCCGGCAAGCTCCCGGCCTGGCCCGACGACATCACCAAGAAACACGGGCACGCCGGCGTGGCGCGCCGGCTCGACGCGCAGCCTTTCCCAGATGACCCGCTGGGCCGCGACTTGGGCAGGCTCACCTATCCGAGCGCCGACTCCCAGACCTCTTGGATCACGGCGCGGGCGCTCGATTTCCTCGATCAGCGCGACCCGTCCAAGCCGTTCTTCCTCTTCGTCAGCTACCTCGATCCGCACAGCCCCTCGCACCTCTGCGAGCCCTACTGGAGCCTGGCGACCAACACGTTCAATCCCGCGACCCTGCCGCTGCCGCCGACCTTCAAGGCCGACCCTTCCAAGCAGACGGCGACCGCGTCCAACCGCCACGAGGTCAACGACCCCGCGATCGTCAAAGCCCTGACTTCGGCCTACTACGCCAAGGTGACGATGATCGACGACAACGTCGGCCGGCTGCTGGACGACCTGCGCCGACGCGGGCTGGCGGACGACACGCTGGTCGTGTTCACCGCCGACCACGGCAATATGCTGGGGGATCTCAACCGCTGGTTCAAAGGCGCGATGTACGAGGGCTCCACGCGCATCCCGCTGCTGATAAAGGCGCCGAAAGGGCCTTTCGCCGCCGCGTTCAACCGCGGCGCGGTCGTCAGCAACATCGTGGAGAACATCGACGTGATGCCCTCGCTCTGCGAGATGGCCGGCATCGCGCTGCCGCAGCAGGGCATCCAGGGTCAAAGCCTGACCGGCCTTGTGGCCGGCCGCGACGCCGGATGGAAGAACTGCGCGTTCGCCGAGCGCACCAGCAGCATGCTCCGCACGCCGCAGTTCAAGCTCGTCCGCAACACCGGGAAGGGCGTCCGCAACGCCGAGCCCGTCTACGAGCTCTACGACCTGCTCAACGATCCGCAGGAGACCCGCGACCTGGCTAGCGACCCGGCCCATGCGGCGACCGTCAAAGAGCTCGCCGCCCGGCTCGAAGCGTGGCAGAAAGCAGCGCCGGCCGTGCCGACGCTCCCAGGCGTGGAACGGCTGCCCAAAGCCGCCACGCCGGAACCGGCTGCGCCGCACAAGACGAAGCGCAAGCGCCGTCACGCGACATGAGCCCCCGGCGTGGGCGGTTGGTTAATCGGCGAGTATCCGATCCCGCCGTCTGACCTGAGTCAGCCGAAGGTGCGGACCGCCTCAGGAGGTGTCCCTGAAGCGGCCATACCGGAAACAAGACTGCCTTAATTGAACATCAGTACCAGACCTTTTTGCGAGGTCAGGATCAGGTCGTTGCCGAAGCGGATCAGCTTCCACTTGCTGTCGAAACCGGAGAGCGCCGGTTTGGCGCCGGTGAATCCGCCGCTCGCGCGCAGAATCACATAGGACGTGCCGGCCGGTGCAGCCGAGAGGCCATCCGCAGGCACGACGGTCAGCTGGGTGAGATCGACCGGTCCCGCGACATCCACGAGGTCGTTGTCTGCGGCGATGTTGACGCGGTACGTCGTGGCGCCCGCGAAGACGGGATGGTCGAGCGCGAGCGTGCCGACGGCGGCGTCGCCTGCAGGCGATAGAACTGCGCCTGCGGCGAAGACGGCGTTGCTGACCAGGCCTTCGCCGGTGACGGTCAGCCCTGCGCGCGGCACGCCGCCCAGATTCAGAGTCGCGCTGGCCGCGAGATTGACAGTGACGCCGTTCAGCAGATTCGTGTCGCCGCTGTCCGGGGTGAGCGTGAAGAGCGAACCGTCTCCGGGGTCGACCAGCGGCTCATAGTTGTTCGCCACGTTGGCGTTGCGGCCCTGACGGTCTACGCCGAAGCCGATGCGCACGCTGTCGCTGCGGACCCAGTTGCCGCCGACGCTGCCGCTGCCCTGCGCCAGGCGCAGTTCGAAGGCGTGCGGCCCGGGCGTCAGGGTGACGTTCTTGTAAGTGGGCGTGGCTGACGCAGTGTCGTAGAGGACGCGGACGCCGTCGATATAGAGCAACGCCGTGTCGTCGAAGTTCTCGCCGAAAGTCCAGACCACGTTGGTCGGCTCGCGGTTCCAGAGGTACCCGGAATGGATGTAGGTCGTATTGTCGGGCCACACCGCGCCGTTGAGTGTCCCGCCGGAAGACACGTAGCCGGTGGCGGATCGGATGTTAGGTGTGACCAGGTCTTTCGGGTTGGCGGCGATCCAGTTCTGGTTGCCGCTGACGCGTCCCTCGTAGAGGCCCGGCTGCGTCCTCGCCGCGGGCGGGATGAGCAGCGTGCCGGCGTCGACTTGGATGATCGGATCGACCGGTAGTCCGCTGGCGCCGCCGTCGTCCACGGTCAGCAGCGAGCCGTCGCCGGGGTCGGTCAGCAGGAGGTAGTCGGCCGCGTTGCCCGAGTTACGGCCGAGCGGATCGTAGGTGAGACCTCCGAGTCCGCTGGATGGGCCGACGTTGCCGGTGCCGTCGCCGAAGCGGATTTCGATAGCGTGGGGGCCGGGCTTGAGCGTGACGTTCTTCCGCACTTCGGTTTGTCCGGCGTTGATCTGCTGGTCGCCGTCGATCACGAGCCGGACGTTGTCGTCGAAGGTGCCGCGGAAAGTCCAGGCCACGTTGGTCGTCCCGCGGTTCCAGAGGTAGCCCGAGTAGATCCACGTGTGGTTGTTGCCTGCCCAAAGGCCGCCCGCGTAATACGTGTTGTTCGTCTTGATGCCGTTGCCGGCGCGGGTGGTGAGCTGCGTCGAGATCACGGGGTTCGGCTGGTTGGTGTTCCAGGCCGAGGCGATCATGCCTTCGAGCAGGCCCGGGGTGCGGCCATAGGTGGCGCTGGTCGGCGGAACAAGGGTGACGCCTGTGTCGAGCGTGGCGGCGCCCGAGCCGGTCTTGACGACGCGGGAGCTCAGGAGCTCGCCGTTGACGATACGTCCGGAACCGGAGAGCGTGACGCTGGCATTGGTGACTGTGCGTCCGCCGAGGTCGAGCGTGCCGTCGCCGATCTGGATGGCGGAAGACAGGGGCGAGAGCGCGTCTTGCGCGCCGACCAGCAGCGTGCCGCCGTTCACGACAGTGGGGCCGCCGTAGGTGCTGCCTGAACCGAGGAGGGCCAGCGTGCCGTCGCCCGTCTTGACCAGTCCGCCGGTGGTCGGATTGAGGCCGCGGACGATCGTGCCGACCGTCGCGCCGGAGCCGCCGCCGCCCGTGAGGGTGACGACGGGATTGGTGGTATACCCCGTACCGGGCGACGTGACGACGATGTTGGTGACCTGCCCCAGCGCACGGTTGATCAACGAAATGGCGGTGGCGCCGGAACCGCCACCGCCGAAGATGTTCACGTGTGGCGGCGCATTGTAGCCGGAACCGTTGGCGCTGAGCGTGATGGACTGGATACCGTTGCCTTCGGGGGCGCGAAGCGGCGTGATCAGCCGAGTCAAAATGCCGACATTCGTGACGTTGAAACACGCGCTGCCCGGCCACACGCGGGTGTCGGGCGGATTAACCCCGGTGTCGTTGTGAAAGAACGGGGCGCTGACCTCGACTTGGGGGTTGATGACGGTGCCGTTGAGGTTCACCCGCGACTCGTTCCCCGTGCGGTTCGAGCGCAAGATGTAGCGCGCGGAGAGGTCGCCGCCGTTGAGGTTGATCACGGAGAGGTGGTTGGTGCGGTTGGCGGTATTAATGTACGGGACATTCACATTGCCCGTCCCTTCGACGGTCATGACCGAGAGTCCGTTCACGCCGCCGTTGTCAGAGAGTTCGCCGATCGTGAGGGCCGAGTAGCTGTTGAAGGCGCCGCCTGCGACGTGGAGCACGCCGGTGCCGCCGCGCGAGACCGCGAAACTCCCGCCGTAATACCCGGTCTCCGTGGAGGCGGTTCCGCCCGCGAAGGAGAACGTTCCGCCGTTCTGGCGCAAGATGCCTACGCCGGGGAAGTGTGAGCCGAGCTGGGTATAGCCGTTGTTGGTGACCGTGCCGGCGTCGAGCTGAATGTAGCCATAGCCCTGGTGGCCGATCCTGCTGTCATTGCCGGCTCCGCCGGTATTGTGAAGGGTTCCCCCGTCGACGTAGATGGCCGTGCTGGCATAGGTGCTGTTGGAGTTGATGCCGATGTAGAGCTTGCCTTGAAGGGTCGCGCCGTTTGTGATGTTGATGACGCCTTTTCCGTTCGGGCCGTAGATGGACTTGCCGCCCCCGCTGTTGTAGGTTTTCACATGCCCGACGAGGGTGTTGCCACCTGACAGGTTCAGCACGCCGTTGTTTTGGACCGTGATGTCGCTGCCGGTGGCGGAGCGGATGATGGAGCCGAACGCATTGGTGAAGTTGAGCGTGCCGCCGTCGGCAAGCACATAGCCCACGTAGTAGTCGCTCTGGTCCGAATGGACGCCGACGATCGCGCTGCTCTGTGCGCCGATGCCGCCGTTGGTCGCGTTGTTGGGATAGGTGAAGTGGCCGTTCAGGTCGGCGGTATAGGCGCCGCGGAGGAAGAAGCGCGTGTCGTTCGCGATGTCGTACGGATAGACGATGTTCGCGTTCAGTACGAGCGCCAAGGTGGAGAGTCCGGTCAGGTCGGCATTGTCCATGAGCGTGGTGCCGACCTCGGAGACCGTCCAGCCGCAAGGGTTCGCAGGACCTTGCATATACGTGTACAGCCAAGAGGACGAGAAGACACGGTTCGGTTGGTCGTAGCCCGACAGTGCCCACGGCCCGAAGGCGTGCAGGCCGCCGCCGTAGACGGTGGTCGTGCCGGCGTAGGTGTTGGTGCCGCGCAAGTAGGTCTCGCCGGCGGACCCCGCCACGCGGGTGAGCGAGCCGGGGCCGGAGATCGGTCCGCTGAACGTCTGCGCGACGGCGGTGCTGGAGTTGGAAATGGCCAGTGTGCTGCCGGTGCCGATGGTCACGGGGCCGGCGTAGAGGTTGACGTTGGTGGCGGTTCCGCTTCCCACGTTGATGAAGCCCGTGGCGCCATCGGCCACAACGACGCTCCAGAGCAGCGGGTTGACGGTGTTGTAGAAGCCGAGGCTCGCGCCGTTGCGCAGGTTGATCACGTTTGCGACGCTGCCGGTCAGGCTCGTGCCGTCCGCGAGCATCAGCATGCCCTGCTGGACGTCGATGGCGGTGGCTTCGCCGACATTGTTGGCCGCGAGGTAGCCGAGGTGGAGCTGGCCGTTGCCGACCTTGGTGAGGCTGTGCCCGCCGAAGTCCAGGGTGCCGTTACGGAAATCGACGATGCCCAAGCCGCCCACCGTGACGTCGGAGGTCAGGAGCACATTGGCGGCCGAAGAGTTGGCGGGCGAGCGACCGCTGGAATTCAGGACCACGCCGTTGCCGTCCGGCCCTGCGCCACCGAGCGACAGATGTTCGCTGCCGAGCGACACGCCATTGAAATCGAGCGCTGCGCCCGGCTGGATCACGGTGCCGGAGGCGGGATTCCCGTTGCCGTCCGCGCCGAGCGCCCCGCCGGCGGTGAGGGCGAGCGTGCCGGACTGCACGACCGTGGGTCCCAAATAGGCGTTCGGCGCAGCCAGGCGCAGCACGCCGTCGCCGGTCTTGACGAGGGATGCGCCGGCAACGCCGGAAATCGTGCCCTGGAGCAGATTGGTCGTTCCGGCGGGCGTGCCGAGGGCGAGCGAACCGCCGAGGAGTGCGATGTTGCCGTTGAACTGCGCGTCAGCCACGCTTGCTGCGCCTGCGCCGGTCTTCCGGAGTCCGAGGGGGCCTGCATTGTCGGTGACCTGCGCCGCGAGGGTGAGCGTTGCGGCGGCATTCTGGTTGTCGAGCGCGAGGGTTGACACGCGGGTGACGGCGGGAACGCCGACGGCGGTATCTGAGATCCTTTCATTGGAGAGCCCAAACACGCCTTGATACGGATTGCTCGTGCCGCTCGCGGTCAGGGAACGAACGGTCAGCGCATCGCCCGTCGGCACGTAGCGGACCACCAGCACGTTAGCGGGCAGGTTGTTCTGATCGAAGGTGAAGGTTGGCGGGTTGGGGTCGTCGGGGTCCGAAATGAAGGAGAGCGTTTGGGTGCGTTGGGTGGTACTGGGCAAACCGTCCCACGAGCGGTTGAAGAGTCGCAGCTCGTAGGTGGCTCCGGCGGTGAGATTGGACAGCGTGAAATTGAAGGAGGCACCCGCGTAGGACATGTCGTAGAGCAGGGCGCGCAGGCCCGTGGCGCCGGCCGGGACGGGGTTGGTCCAGTTGTTCCAGCTGGCGCCGTTGAAAACCGGCGGGAATCCCGAGAAACGGTAGGTCTGGCTGTCGGTTCCGATCACGGTCCCGTAGGTGCTGTTGGTTTTCGTGAACAGCAACCCGTTGAGACGTGCGGCATTGGCCGGGCCTTGGTTGCCAAAATCGAGCAGGTGGGTGAAGATGCGGGTGCCGTTGTTGGTGATGCCGGCCGAAGCATCGTCCGAGAGCCAGATGAGGGCGGGCTGGTTGACGGGCGGCTCGCCCGCGGGCGGCAGGCCGGGCGCCGATACGACGCCGTTGGTGAGCGTGAGCGAGTTGCCGGATGCCGCGATCTGGATCAGGGGCGTGGCGAGCGTGTTGCCGGCCAGGTCCAGGAGGGCGGCATCACCGGACCAGGTCTGCCGGAGTGTGCCCAAGGAGGTCAGGGACTCGCCGATCGTGAGCGGGCCGCCCGTGCCCTGAGTGTCGATGTCGGCGGTGCCGGAAGTGGAGGTGATGCTGTAAGGCCCGAGCGCGGGGATGCCGGCGAGGGTCACATCCGGGGCCACGGGATCGGACGGGACGACGGCGGTGAAGCCGTTTAACGCGCTGTACGAGGAAGGGAAACCGTTGATGAAGACGCGCTGCGAGACGGCCCCCTCGGGGAAGTTCGCGGCGAAAACGCGCGCTGCATCGGTGCCGATGCCGGTGGCGGTGGTTTCGAGCGTTGCGCCGGCCGGGATGTTCACCGTGTTGACGGAGAGCGTGCCGGAACCGGCGGTCGCGGGCTTGATGTCGAGTTTCACGACACCCCCGCCGTTGATGGTCATGGTGGGGACGCGGACGTCGAAGGAAGTCGAGGCGCCAGAGGCGTTGAGGGCGATCCGGCACGTGTTGATGGCGCCGGGGGTTGTGTTGACCGTCACCGTGGCGTTGCTGAGGGCGGCGCTTTCCGAAAGCGAGAGCGAGGTGCCCGCGTTGAGCGTGAGGGTTCCCGTGCCGGTGCGGGCGCTGTCCCGGATGATCAGGCTGCCGCCGGGGGCGGTGCCGCCAGCGGCGGAGAGATTGAAGCTGTTGTTGCCGAGAATCGCGTCGTCGGCGAGGATGAACGTGGTGCCGGCGTCGGCCTGATAGGAGCCGGTGGTGGCGGTGGCGTCGCCGTTCATGATGAGGGTGGATGTGCCCATGCTGCGGAGCTGCCCCTTGATGCTCACCGGCCCGTTCACCGTCACGTTCCCCTTTCCGCTGCTGTACAAATAGAGGGCGTTCAGGGTGTTGGTCACCGCGCCGTTGAGGACAAAGGATCCCGCCGGGTTCTCGGCATTGAAGAGGATCGCCTTGCCGGTGTCGGAAACGGAGTCGACCTTGCCGTTGATGGTCAGCGCGCCAGTGCCCGCATTGTAGAAGTTGATGTCGCGGCCGGTGTTCGAACCCGTGGCGACCAAGATGTTCTTGTTGAGCGTCGCGGTGCCGCCGAGATAACGCACGGCCGTATAATAGTTGCCGTAGCGGATAGCCGGCGCGTTGCCCAGCGCGCCGACGTCGCTGAACTCGAGCGTGGAGCCGATTGAGCCGCTGTTCCCGGTGAGGGCGACGGTGCCCGGGAAATCGTTGGCGGGGTTGTTGAGGACGATCTTGCCGAGCCCGTTGTGCTCGAACCCGGAGGTGCCGGAGCCCGTGACCTTGGCGTTGATGGTCAGGATGGTGCCGGCGGCGGGGCGGACGTCGGCGTGGTTGTCGCCCGAGCTGGTGGAAAGCGACAGCGTGCCGGGCCCGTCGATCGTGACGTCGGCGGTGGACGTGAGCACCTCGCTGCCGGTATTCGAGAGGCTGAGCGTCACGCCGGACTCGAGGGTGAGGGTCAGCGGCATGTAGATGCGCATCAGGGTGGCACCGCTGTTGGCGGTCACGCGGACCGATGTGCTCGGCATGTTGGTGAAATAGACGCTGTCGCCGACCGCCGGCACCTTGAGCGACCAGTTGCCGACATTGTTCCAATCGTCATCCACCGCGCCGGTCCACGCGGTGTCCGCGGCGCGCACATCCAGGGTCCATACCGACAGCCATACCGCCAAAAACCGACCCATCCAACCGCTCATCGTTTTCATCTCCGACTCCTCTTCTCACATGCGCAACCCGCAAATCGCGAACGCCTTTATCTGACACAACCGCGAATACCCAATATGACAAAATTGTACGGCCTCCCTCGGCGGAAAGTCAAGCCATCCCCTCAGGGCGTCAGCCTTTGCGCTCGGCCGCGCTTGCTGGTATCATGGGAGCCACGCGCGGCGGAGCGGGCAGATGCACGCGGGACCGCGCGGCCAACGAAACAGGGGAGCGTGCCTCATGGGCAAACAGATGACGAGGATGGGTTGTTTCGCGCTCGCGGGCGCGCTGCTGCTGGCCGGAGCCGACGCGCGCGCCGAGCGGCTGAAGGCGCTGATCGTGGACGGCCAGAACAACCACCAGGTGTGGCCCAAGTCCACGATCATGATGAAGCGCTATCTGGAGGAGACCGGGCTGTTCGAGGTCGAGATCGCCCGCACGCATTACCTCTGGAACTGGGAGCGCGAGGCCGCCTACCTGCCGCTCGCCGGCACCGGCCCTTACGAAGGCCTGAAAGAGCCCAAGCCCGACCCGGCCTTCAAGCCCGACTTCAAGCGCTACGCCGTCGTGATCAGCAACTTCGGCTGGAAGGCGGCCGACTGGCCCGAGGAAACGCGCCGCGCGTTCGAGGCCTACATGGCCGAGGGCGGCGCGCTGGCCGTGGTGCACGCCGCCGACAACAGCTGGCCCGCCTGGCCGGAATTCAACCGGATGATCGGCCTCGGCGGCTGGGGCGACCGCTCGGAAAAGGACGGCCCCTACGTCTACGTCGACCGGGACGGGAAGCTCGTGCGCGACACCGCGCCCGGCAAGGCCGGCAAGCACGGTCCGCAGAACGCCTTCGTGGTGACGGTCCGCGACCCCGCCCACCCGATCACCAAAGGCCTGCCTGACTTCTGGATGCACACCAAGGACGAGTGCTACTCCTTCCTGCGCGGCCCGGCCGAGAACATGACCGTGCTCGCCACCGCCTGCGACTCGCCCGAACTGAAGGCCGCCGGCCGCAACGAGCCGATGCTGATGACGATCCAGTACCACAAGGGCCGCGTCTTCCACACCACCCTCGGCCACGACGACTACTCGTTCGAGAGCGTCGGCTTCATCACCACCTTCCTGCGCGGCGTCGAGTGGGCCGCGACCGGCCAGGTGACGATCCCCGTGCCGCCGGATTTTCCGAGCGCCGACAAGCCCTCCGCGCGCGCCTTCCCGCCGCTCTTGCTGACGCGCGTGGAGTCGCGCGAGTTCGGACGCACGCCCGAGGGCGAGGCGGTGCGCCTCTTCACGCTGCGCAACGCGGGCGGCGTGACCGCGACGATCATGGAGCGCGGCGCGACGGTCACCGGGCTGACCGCACCCGACCGCGACGGCCGCTTCGCGCGCGTGGTGCTGGGCGCGGACACGCTGGACGCCTATCTCGGCGGCTACTCCGCCGCCGCATCCGTGATCGGCCGCGTCGCCAACCGCATCGCCCACGGCCGCTTCACGCTCGACGGCGTGAGCTACCAGGTGGTTACCAACCGTGGCCCGCACCACCTGCACGGCGGCAAGAAGGCGTTCGCTCTGGCGGTGTGGCGCGGCGAGGCGCTGCCGCCGCAGGCGCACGCGGCCGCGGTGCGCTTCCGCCACACCAGCCGCGACGGCGACGACGGCTTTCCCGGCACGGTCGAGGTCTCGGTGACCTACACGCTCACCGACGACAACGAGCTGCGGCTCGACTACGCGGCCACGACCGACAAGCCCACGCCGATCAACTTGACCAACCACGCCTACTTCAACTTGGCCGGCGCGGGCGATGTCTACGGCCACCTCGTGTGGCTCGCGGCCGACCGCACCACCGCCGTCGACGACCTCCTCATCCCCACCGGCGCGCTCGCCGAGGTCCGAGGCACGCCGCTCGACTTTACGACGCCCACGCCGATCGGCGCGCGCATCGCGCAGCTGGCGCCGCCCTTCACCGGCTATGACCACAACTACGTGCTGCGCGGCGGAGGCAAGGGCCTGACGCTCGCGGCGTGGGCTTACGAGCCGGCGAGCGGCCGCGCGCTGCAGGTCTTCACCACCGAGCCCGGCTTGCAGCTCTACACCGGCAAGCGCCCCTTCGGGCCGGACGGCAAACCTGCGGGCCACGTCGCGGCGCTCACGCACAACACCGTCTGCTTCGAGACCCAGCACTTTCCCGACGCGGTCAACCACCCCGCGTTCCCGTCGACCATCCTGCGCCCCGGCCAGACCTTCGCCAGCACCACAGTCTACCGCTTCTCGGTGCAGCAGGCGAGCGACGCCGAAAAGCGGCTGACGCCGGGACGTTAGCCGAGATCCATAAGGAGGAAACCATGCTCACGAAAATCGCCCGGGCCGTCTTCTGCGGCCTCCTGCCGTGCGTGTTGGCGGCCGAGACCGCCACCCCTGAAGCCGAGCTGCGCCTGCCCGAGAACGACATTCTCTGGAAGGCGGTCAAAGACTACGTCGAGGTTGAGCCGGTTCCGGAATACCGGCATGCCTCCGAAGCGGCGCGCGAAGCCTTCCGCGACATCAAGTATGGCGTGCGCATCCATTGGGGACTGTACGCCATCAAGGAGTGGAAAGAGAGCTGGACGTTCTTGACCGCGACCCCGGAGGAGCGCCAGGCCTATCAGGAGCTCTACAAGACGTGGAACCCGACCGGGTTTGACGCCGAGGCGTGGATGCGGCTCTTCAAGGAGAACGGCGTGAAGATGTTCGCCTTCACCGCCAACCACCTCGACGGCTTCAGCATGTTCGACACCAAGACCCGGATCAAGCAGCGCGTGAACTGGACCGCCCCGGGCGGGCCGAAGATCGAGGCCTGCGATCTGGCGTACAGCATCATGGAGACGCCTTTCAAGCGCGACGTCGTGCGCGAGCTCACCGACGCCGGACGCAAGTACGGGCTGAAGATCGACCTCTATTTCTCCCATCCGCAGTGGTACGACGCCGACTTCCGGCCCTACTGCTACCACCCGCTGCAGACGCCCGGCTCGCGCGACCACCCGGAGCTCTACGCGAACACCTTCGCCGCGAAAGAGAGCAAGAACGCCATCCTCTCGCCCGACCCGACGCCGGAGGAAGAGGCGCGCATGCTCCAGCGCCACCGCCAGCAGCTCACGGAACTGCTCACCCGCTACGGCAAGCTCGACATGGTCTGCCTGGACATGTGGCTGGGCAAGAAGATCTGGCCGCAGACGCGCGAAACGATGCTGGCGCTGCGCAAGCTCCAGCCCGACGTGATGTTTCGCGCGCGCGGCATCGGCAACTACGGCGACTACTACACGCCCGAAGGCTTTGTGCCCGGCAGCAAGGAGAACACCGCCCTGCCGTGGTTCGTGATTTATCCGCTGGGCAAGGGCTTCTCCTACCGCGGCGCCTCCGACCGCTTCAAAGGCGGCGGCTGGATCGTCACCAATCTGGTGGACGCGGTGTCGAAGGGCGGCAACTTCATGGTCGGGATCGGACCCGACGCCAACGGCACGTTCCCCGCCGAAACCGTCCAGCAGCTGCAGGACGCGGGCGCCTGGCTGAAGGTCAACGGCGAGGCGATCTTTGCCACCCGTCCCTACCTGCGCTGGCGCGAAGGTCAGGATCTCCGCTTCACGCGCACCAAGGACAAAAAGTTCGTCTATGCGATTACGCTCGGATGGCCGGGCGAAACGCTCCGCAGCCGGATGGTGAAACCCAAGGCCGGCTCCGCGGTCCGCCTGCTGGGCCATGACCGCGACCTCGCGTGGCGGATGGACGGCGACACCCTGGTCATCGACCTGCCCCCGGCGCTACGAGGCGAGCGCGCCCGGCCGGCCTATGCCTTCAAAGTCGAATCGGAGCCGTGGGAAACGTTCGCGTCATCCCTGCCCGACGATCCGCTCCCTGCAGCCAGCGCCGGGAAGGCCGGAAAATAGGGACGCCGGTGCCGTCGGGCCGGAAACGGAGAAACTTTTGTCCCCGCCACCTTTTCAAATGGATCGCATCTCTCGTAATCTTAATCCTCGTCCTGGAGGGGGCGGGATTAAGATTACGGTTAGGATTAAGATTAGGAGGCGGGGGGGGCTGACTACACTGAGCGCCGTCAGAAATCGGCGTTCTATTCGCTTCCGTGCTACGCGCCCGCAGCGCGACCGCTCAATGGTCTCCGCTGATCATCCGCCCCAGGCCGCCAAGCACCGAGCCTTCGTCTCGGCGCTGGCCGCCGGACGGCGCGTTCTGCAGCACACGGTCGGCCAGGCGGGCGAAGGGCAGGCTTTGGAGCATGACCTCGCCGCTGCCTCGCAGGGTCGCCAAAAAGACGCCCTCGCCGCCGAAGAACATCGACTTCAGATTTCCCGCCCGCTCGATATCGTAGCTGATGCCCGGCGTGAAGGAGACGATGCAGCCCGTGTCGACGCGGATCGTCTGACCGGCGAGTTGCTTTCTGACGATGGTCCCGCCCGCGTGCAAGAAGACCATTCCGTCGCCGCGCAGCCGCTCGAGGATGAAACCCTCGCCGCCGAAAAGCCCGGCGCCGAACTTTTTTACAAACGTAATGCCCACCTCGGTTCCGTGGGCCGCGCATAGAAAAGCATCCTTCTGGCAGATCAATTCGCCGCCGATGGATTTGAGATCGATGGCCATGATTTTTCCGGGGTAGGGGGCGCCGAAGGCGACGCGACGTTTTCCCGACGCCGTATTCGTGAAGTGCGTGATGAACAGCGACTCGCCCATGACGGCGCGTTTGCCCGCATCGACCAGCTTACCGAAAAGCCCTTTGTCGGGCTGCGAGCCGTCTCCCATTTTCGCCTCGAACCGGATGCCGTCGTCCATCCAGTTCATGGCTCCGGCTTCGGCAATCACCGTTTCGCCGGGATCAAGCTCGACCTCCACCACTTGCAAGTCGTCGCCGATGATCTCGTAATCGACTTCATGACACTTCATAAAACCTCCTTAAACATCTGCTCTTTCGCCGTTCGGGTGCGCCTGCGCCCTTCCACTCGGCCGTCTCCTCTGTCTGCCCGAAATAACTTCCCCCAGCATACGGCCTCCCTTCCCCTCCGTCAACGCCGCTGACGGGGAGGTTGTCAATCGTGTTCTAGCCCCCGTCAGCGGCCAGTCCCTCTTCGGTTGTCGATCGGCAATCCTTTGATCGTTAAATTTGTGGTTAACACCCCAAAATCTCGTAAATCATCCATCACCCTTTGATGAGCCTCATCGGCTTAATCGCTGAACATTCACCGTTCAACGTAGAAAAGAGCGATTGCGACCGGAAAGGCAAGCGGTATAATGGCGACATCAGAGCCGCTACCGAAGGCGTTGTGTCCGAGGGGTTCACCGCGCGGGCATGACGCTTGCCGGATTCCTTCCCGATACAGCGGCCGAGATGATCGAGGGTGTCTTTCGCATGAATGTTAAAAACGGACCGATTGCGGTGTTCTTCGCCATGGGCGTGTTGCTGTTCTGTTCCAGAGCGCCCTGCGTCGCCAAGGACGCTCACGCGACGAACGCGCCTTCCGAGCGGGCCTCCGCTCAAGCGGAGTCGCCCGAAAACACTCATCGTAACGTCCGTTCCCTGCCCGCCGGTCCGGTTCTCAAAAACAACCCCTTGCCCAAAATGGATCGGGCAACAGACACCCTGAGAGTCCTGCTCATCGGGTCGAGCTGGGGCATGGACACGATTTCCCGATTCTCGGAAGTCATGAGCGCGGGCGGGATCAGGAACGTTGTCGGGGACCTCTATCGTTCGGGGGTGACGTTCAAACAACACGCCGAGTACGCCGAAAAATCGTCCCGGGAATACACCTACACGAAGTGGGCCGACGGAAAGCTGCTGGCGGCGTCAAAAGAGCAAACGTCACTTGCGGGGCTGACGGATGAGAAGTGGGATGTGGTGGTCCTGATGCAGGGAGCGTGCGAGAGCGGACTGTGGCGCACCTACCAACCGTACATGGGGCAGTTCGTGCGCTGGGTCGCGACGAACGCGACCAACGAGAAGGTTGTCTTCGCCTTGAACGCGACCTGGGCCAAAGCGAACGGGTCAAATGTCTGGAAGGACTATCCGACGCAACAGGACATGATCGAGCGGTCACGTCTGGCGGCAAAGAACGCCGCGAAGGCGACCGGCATTGACCTTATCCTGCCGACGGGGACGGCCATTGACAATGCCCGACATTCGAGCCTCGCAAAGACGGCCAACACGCGGGATCTCGCCAGGGATGACGTCCATCTGGATCTGGGGATCGGCCGCTACATCACGGCCTGCACGCTTTTCGAGGCGATCGTCAGGCCGATCTTTGGCCTCTCCGTTGAAGGGAACACGTTCAGGGAGGCGACCGATAACAAGCAGAGCACCCCGATTACCGACCTGAATGCTCCCGTCGCCCAACAATGCGCGATCCTTGCGGTTCGTAATCCCTGGAGCCGAACCCCGGTTGCCGAATGATCCTAAAGGAGAGAAGCGCAATGGCAGGTCCGAGTTGATGCGGTTGTTAGGGAGTTTCTTCTTCAACTTCCGGATACAGTTTTTTCAAGCACGCAGGGCAAATTCCATGGCTGAAATCTGCTTGAGGGTGTTTAACAAGATAATGCTCAATGGGATGCCACCGATTTTCTTTGTCTCTGATGCTCTTGCAGTGTGCGCAAATTGGGACAATGCCGCGTAGAGTCTGAAGCTCCATCAAATAGTCCGTCAATCGTTTGCTTTTGTCGCCCAGCACCGCATTCATATAAATCAGTTCGAGATGCGACTCGATTAATTTCTTTAAGTTGAGCATGAGGGTTTCAAGTGCTTCCGAATATTCATTTCTTTTGGAATCAAGAACGCAAATCGTGCCAAAGGGTTGCTTGCTTGGCAACAGCAGGGGGAATCCCAAATAGGAAATCATGTTCAGCTTTTTGTCCGGATTATTTTTCCATTTGTCATCTGCCAGCGCATCGGGCACAAGAAGTTTGTCCTGTGTTCTTATTACGGTCTCACAATACAGACCCGATTCTTGGAAGCGTTCTTTATCACCCGGATGGTAAGGGTTTTCTTTACTCTGGCTAGAAACTAAAACCTCAATATCGGCATCGCGCAATCTCATAATCAAGGCGGCAGGAATGTTCGCAATGCGGGCTAAGCTGTTAAGGATTTCTTGCCAGTTTCCCAGAATGTTCTCGGGTACAACAATCTCAATTTCCTCGCCCGTCATTTTTCGCTCCGAACGGTTTTTGGCCGGCTGATGCCCTTTCTGGTGCCCGGCTCAACCTGCTGATAAATTTTCACACCCCTGCCCGTCGGGCGTGTCTGCGCCGGTGGCGCGCTGGCGTGCGGTGACAAACGCGGCGCGGCCTCCTTTCCGGCCGGGGAGATGCCGGAAAAGGAGGCCGCGTGAAGGTCGGCCGCAGGCCGGGGCTTATTTTGAAACGATGCCGAGCCAGTGCTGGATCACGGGCGAGAACTTGATGATCACCGGCGTGAAGACGATCGAAACCATGCTCATCAGCTTGATGAGGATGTTCATCGACGGGCCGCAGGTGTCCTTGCAGGGATCGCCCACGGTGTCGCCGGTGACCGCCGCGCCATGCACGGGGTTCTTGCTGCCGTCGGCCAGTTTCTTGCCGCCGTAGTTGCCCTTCTCGATGTGCTTCTTGGCGTTGTCCCACGCGCCGCCCGCGTTGTTCAGCATGCAGGCCAGCGAGAAGCCGGCGGTGAGGCCGCCCGCGAGCAGCCCCATGACGCCCGCCACGCCGAGGACGAGGCCCGTCGCGACCGGCACGCAGATCGCCATCAGCGCGGGCAGCAGCATCTCGCGCTGCGCGCCCTTGGTGGAAATTTCCACGCACCGCGCGTAGTCGGGCTTATCCGTGCCCGTCATGATGCCCGGTTTCTCTTTGAACTGGCGGCGCACTTCCTCGACCATCGAGCCGGCGGCGCGCCCCACGGCCTTCATGGCCATGGCGCAGAAGACGAAGGCCATCATCGCGCCGATGAACATGCCGCAGAGCATGAACGGGTTCAGGATGCTGAGATCGAGATGATCAATGAAGAACCGGAGTTTATCCGCGGCGGCGGCATAGGCGTCGAGGTCGAAAACGATCTCGCCCTTGGCGGCCAGCTTGCGCGTCCAGACGTCGACTTCCTGCACCTCGGCGGCCAGCAGCGCCATGGCGGTCAGCGCGGCCGAAGCGATCGCGAAGCCCTTGCCGGTGGCGGCGGTGGTGTTGCCGAGCATGTCGAGGTTGTCGGTGCGCTCGCGGACGTGCGGCGGCAGGTGCGACATCTCGGCGTTGCCGCCCGCGTTGTCGGCGATCGGGCCGTAGGCGTCGGTCGCGAGCGTGATGCCGAGCGTGGCGAGCATGCCGACGGCGGAGAAGGCGATGCCGTAGAGGCCCGCCATCGTGTCGTGGAACCCGCCGGCCAAGCCGAAGGCCGTGAGGATCGCGAGCGCCGTCGTCAGCACGGGAACCATGGCGGACATCATGCCGACGGCCAGGCCGTCGATGATCACCGTGGCCGCGCCCATGGTGGCCTGCTTGGCGACGCCTTTCGTCGGCGCGTATTCGTCCGAGGTATAATATTCAGTCGAATAGCCGATGATCACGCCGGCCATCAGGCCCGCGACGACCGCGCCGCAGATGCCCCACGTGATGAGGCCGGTCGCGGCGAGCACGGCGGCGGCGACGACGATCAGCGCCGAGCTGCCCCAGGTGCCGAGGCGCAGCGCCTTGAGCAGCACCATCATGCTGGCCTTGTCGTCGTTGCAGCGGACGGCGAACATGCCGGCCACGGAGAGAACGATGCCGATGCCCGAGATGATCATCGGAGCGATCACCGCGTTGACGCCGCAGAAGGAGCCGGCCACGACGGGCAGACAGGCGCCGAGCGCCGCCGTCGAAAGGATCGCGCCGCAATAGGACTCGTACAGGTCCGCGCCCATGCCCGCCACGTCGCCCACGTTGTCGCCCACGTTGTCGGCGATGGTCGCGGGATTGCGGGGATCGTCTTCGGGGATGCCGGACTCGACTTTGCCGACGAGGTCGGCGCCGACGTCCGCGGCCTTGGTGTAGATGCCGCCGCCGACGCGGGCGAAAAGCGCCTGCGTGGACGCGCCCATGCCGAAGGTCAGCATGGTGGTCGTGATCTCAACCAGCTTGGCGGAAGGCTCCATGTTTGGGTGCACCAGCCAGATGTCGCCGAAGAGGCGGCCGAAGCCGGCCTGCATGTGGTCCGCCGTGTAGACGAGCCGGTCGAGGATCCAGTACCAGATCGAGATGTCCAGCAGGCCGAAGCCGACCACGACCAGGCCCATGACCGCGCCGGAGCGGAACGCCACCTGGAGACCGCGGTTCAGGCTCTCGCTGGCCCCCTGCGCCGTGCGCGAGGAGGCGCGCGTCGCGGTGTTCATTCCCAGGTAGCCGCACAGGCCGGAGAAGAAGCCGCCCGTGAGGAAGGCCACCGGCACGAACGGGTTCTGCACGCCCAGCACCGCCAACACCGCGAAAATGACCACGAGAATCGCGAAGACGAGGCCCACGCGGCGGTACTGCTGGCGGAGATAGGCCATCGCGCCCTCGCGGACGTAGCCGGCGATCTCGACCATGCGGTCGTTGCCGGGGTTGGCTTTGATCAGCATCTTATAGAAGACATACGCCATCGCCAACGCCAACACCGCGCCGACCGGGGCTATCCACCAAATCCCCGGCGTGCCGGAGACAACCGAAGCCGCGGTATTCACCGACTGCGCTTGGGCGGTTCCGGACAAACAAAGGCCACCCGCGACCGCGCAGAGACAACGCTTAAACATGATTTCACACTCCCGAGTTGCTTTTTTTGCCGCCATTTTTGTCGGTTTCCCTTGAATCGGCAAAAGCGCAAAAAAAAATAGGACAAGATATAAAATCCCATATTGTGGTTCATTTGTCAATTATCCGGTTTGCGGCGTGCGCCGATTTTGCGACTGACGGAGGAAGTGGCCCGTGATAGACTGGGCGCGTAATAAAAATCATGAAACACGCCACGTCCCATATCGACGCCGTCGAGACGGTGCTGCGCACGCGGTTCGAGCGGCAGATCCGCACGCACGAGGTGATGGCCGCCGAGGAGGCCTCGCTCGCGCCGTTCCCCAAAGGCCTCGACCCGCGCCTGGCCGAGGTGCTGCGCAGCCGCGGCATCGGGCAGCTCTACTCGCACCAGGCCGAGGCCTTCGAGGCGGTCGCCGCGGGACAGGACACGGTGCTGGTCTCGCGCACGGCTTCGGGCAAGACGCTGGCCTTCCTGCTGCCGATCCTCAGCGACTACTGCACGCGCGAGTCGCCCTTCGGCGTGCTGCTCCTCTATCCCACCAAGGCGCTCTCGCGCGATCAGGAGGGAACGCTCGGCGCGCTGCTCAAGGCCGCGCTCGACACGCGCAAGCTGGGGACCTTCGACGGCGACACGCCGCGCGAGGAGCGCGCCAGAATCATGAAGGGCGCGGACTTCGTGATCACCAATCCCGACATGCTGCACGCGGGGATCCTGCCCAACCACCACCGGGGCTGGAGCGATTTTCTGGGGCGGCTGAAATACATCGTGGTGGACGAGGTCCACGCCTACCGCGGCGCCTTCGGCTCGCACGTCTCCAACGTCTTCCGCCGCCTGCTGCGCGTCTGCGCCATGCACGGCTCGCATCCGCAGTTCGTCTGCTGCTCCGCCACGGTGGGCAACCCCGGCGAGCACGTGGCGGCCCTGTTCCACCGCCCCTTCACGGTCATCGGCAAGGACGGCTCGCCGCGGCCGCGGCGCGACCTGTATCTGATCAACCCGCCGCTGGTCGAGAGCGCGGGCTCGGCGCGCTTCCGCAAAGGCCCTGCCAGCGTCTCGATCCCGGTCATCCGCGCGGCCACCGCGGCGGGCGTGCGCACGATCTGTTTCTGCCGCGCGCGGCAGCAGGTCGAACGCCTCTGGCGCGCCGTGACCGACGGCCACCCCGAGCTGAAGGAGAAGGTCAAGCCCTACCGCGGCGGGCTCCTGCCCGCCGAGCGGCGGCAGCTCGAGAAGGACCTGTTCGAAGGCCGCATCACCACCATCATTTCGACGAACGCGCTGGAGCTGGGCATCGACATCGGCGACCTCGACGTCTGCATCCTCTCGGGCCACCCCGGCTCCATGGCGAGCTTCTGGCAGCAGGCCGGCCGCGTGGGCCGCAAGGGCAACCGCGCGCTGATCCTCTTCGTGGCGCAGGACGCTCCGGTGGACCAGTACCTCGTGAACCACCCCGAGTTCCTCACCGGCGCGCCGATCGAGCAGGCGTGGCTCAACGCGGACAATCCGTACATCATGCTGCAGCACCTGCCGTGCGCGGCGCACGAGCACCCGCTGCGCGCCGCCGAGCCGCTCTTCGCCTCGCGCGCCTACGACTTCGCGCTGGAGATCCTCAAGGAGGACGGCACCCTGAAGCCCTACAAGGGCTGCTGGCGTTACGCCTTGCCGGACTACCCCGCCAAGGGCGTGAACCTGCGCGGCATGACCGACTACAACGTGGAGATCGTCTGCGGCGGCGAGGTGATCGGCGAGATCGACCCGATCGGCGCGCGCGCGGAACTCTATAAGGATGCGATCTACCAGCACCTCGGGCGGCGCTACATGTCGCTGGAGCTGGACCTCGAAAAGAAACTCTGCACCGTCGAGCCGGTGGACGTGGACTACTACACCGAATCCGAATGGGAGAACCGCCTCGACCTGACCGCCGAGGAGGACCGCAAGGCGCTGCACGGTGCGGACCTGCGCTTCGGCGCGTTGCACGTCAACAAGCAGCCCAAGCTTTTCAAGAAGGTCCGCGAGCGCTCGCTGGAGAACGTGGGCTACGGGCCGATCACGCTGCCGCCGTTCGAATACGACACCACCGGTTTCGCGCTGCGCGCGCCCGAGGCGTGGGTGCAGGCGCTGGACGCCAGGGACAAGCGGCTCGTGCCCGCCGCCCTGTTCGGCCTGCGCTACATCCTGCGCCACGCCGCCCCCGGCATCTGCATGGCCGACCCCGGCGACCTCGAGACCGACCTCGCGCCGGTCGACCGCGACGCGAACCTCGCGAAGGAGGAGACCCCGCCCATGGTGCCGGAGAGCGTGGACAAAGAGGGGTTCGAGCCCCTGCCGCCACCCGCCTGGGAAAACATGGCGTTCGAGAGCGCGCTGTTCCTCTACGACAAGCTGGAGGGCGGCGCGGGATACGCGGAAAAGGTCTTCGAGAAAATCAGCGAGACCCTAGATCTCTGCCGCCGCATGATCCGCGAGTGCTCCTGCGAGAACGGCTGCCCGGCGTGTGTGCCTCCGCTGCCGCCCGGCGTGAACGACGAGGACCTGGAGCTGTTCCTGGTCGAGTCCGACGCGGTGCGCGTCTGCACCCTCAGCTATCTGGACGCGCTGCTCGACGGAACCGTCGCCGTGCCCGAAGTGAAAACCGTCACGCGCGACTGGGACCCGCCCGTGGCCGCGCCCGCGCCCGACACCGAGGCGGTCCGTTTGCGCGAAAAGCTCAACCGCGCCGCCGACGCGCTCCGCGGGAAACGCAACCGCGAATATTGACCCGCACACCGAACGCGGAAAACGGTGCGCGCGGATGACGGCGTTGAGACGACCATGGGGCGTGTGGCGGACTAAAGTATATAAATTAAAGCGCTTTAATATATGGCGTCTCAAATGCCGATACCGGACAAAATGTGTCATTTGAGAGCCGGTCCCACATTTTTTCGCCTCAATTGCCGCTCTTTTGGCTGGAAGTGCAAAAATTAATGTGCTAATTTACGGCAATTTCTTGGATTGACCTAATCGAACACGAGGGACACGAGGATGATTAAACAGCCAGCTCACACGCAGACCGTCTCCGCTTATGCACAGGCCGGTGTGGACATCGATTCAAAAATGTCTGGCATTGAGATCATCAAGAAGATGGTCGCCACCACCACCACCAAAGGGGTCGTCGGCGGAATCGGCAGCTTCGGAGGTCTTTTCCATTCTCCCGGCAAAGATTTTCTGCTCGTCGCGAGCACCGACGGGGTGGGGACAAAGCTGAAAGTCGCGGCGCTAGCCAAGCGGCACGACACGGTCGGACAAGACATCGTCAACCACTGCGTCAACGACATCCTGGTGCAGGGCGCCACGCCCCTTTTCTTCATGGACTACATCGGCGCCTCGCGCTTCGACACGGCCATCTTCACGGAGGTCATCTCCGGGCTCTGCAAGGCGTGCAAAGAGAACGGCTGCGCCCTCCTCGGCGGCGAGACGGCCGAAATGCCGGGGCTCTACCCGCTGGGCGAGTATGACCTGGTCGGCACGATCGTGGGGCAGGTCGAAAAGAAGAAGGTGATTACGGGCAAGAGCGTCAAGCCGGGCGACGTGATCATCGGACTGCCCTCCGGCGGCCTCCAGACCAACGGTTTTTCGCTCGCCCGCAAGGTGATTTTCGACCAGTGCGGCCTCACGACTCAGGACCTGATTCCGGGAACCCGCTACACGGTCACCGAATCCCTCTTGTCGGTCCACCGCAGTTTCCTGAAGCCGGTCACCGCGCTGTTGGCCAAGGTGCCGGTTCACGGAATGGCGCACATCACGGGCGGCGGCTTCGTGGACAACATCCCGCGCGTGCTGCCCGAGAACTGCAACGCCATCATCGACCGCAACAGCTGGAAGGCGCCGACCCTCTTCACCTTCATCGAGCGGCAAGGCAAGGTGGACCACGACGAGATGTACCGGGTCTTCAACATGGGGATCGGCTACGTGATCATCGTGCGCAAGAGCGACGCCGCCGCCGCGATGGGGCTGCTCACCAAGCTGCACCAGGCGCCGACCGTGATCGGCGCGATCGAGAAGGGCAACAAGAAGGTGATCTACCGCGACCGCTGAGCGGCGTCGCCCTGCCGGAACAGCGACAAAAAAAACACTCCTGCGGTCCAATACCGCAGGAGTGCTTTTCTTTAAGCGACCGTCATTACTTCTTAGCGGCTGCCTTCTTAGCGGGGGCTTTCTTAGCGGGGGCTTTCTTAGCGACCGCCTTCTTCGCGGGAGCAGCCTTCTTCGCAGGAGCAGCCTTCTTAGCAGGAGCTGCCTTCTTCGCGACCGCTTTCTTAGCGGGAGCTTTCTTAGCAGGAGCTGCTTTCTTTGCTGTGGCCATTGCGTATCCTTTCTGTTGTAATGAACTCGTTTGAAACAAAACCTCGAAACATCACGAAACAATGCATCGAAATCTTGTTTTGTCGATACTGTAACTGTTGTTTCCGAAAATGCAAGAACAGTTTTCTGAAAAACGGATAATTTTTCGCCGCGTCCGCTTTTCACGCGCCCGCCACGCGCTGGCGGATCTTCGCAAAAATGTGCTAAAACGCCAATGTTTCACGTGTTTTTTGCGCATCGGAGCTCTTTTCCGCAACCCGTTTCTGACAAGCAAAAAAAATCCGGCGCGTCTATTTTCGCGTGCCGCGAGGTGCTGTTTTTGATGCGCACATTTTTTTTCGCCGCCCCTTTTTCGCCTTGTTTCCGGCGTGACGCGCGCTACAATTTCACACGGTTTACACCTGACACGCGCAGCTTCCTTTACTCTGCGGCGGCAGACCGATATGAATTCCAGAGAAATCCATTGCAGCGCTTGCGGCGCGACCACGCTTGTCCGCGCCGAGCCCGTCTATGACGGCTTCAAAAAATCCGGCGAGGCGTTCGTTTGCACGGGGTGCGGCAAGCGCTACGCCTCCGCGGCTGAGACGCCGTTCACCGGTGCCGCGGCGCGTCCGCGCGTGTTCACCGACGACGACAAGCCGCGCCTGCCCTCCGTTTTCAGCGACGGCGAGCGGCAGCACAGCTGTGGCTGGTGCAAGCACTTCGTCGTGAATCCGTTCAGCCAGAGGTGCGGCCTCACGAACAAGGAAACGCAGGCCACGGACCTCTGCGTCCGCTTCGAAAAGAAAGAGCCCGTTGCGGGCGATGCGGCGCGCCAGCCGCCGCCGGACACCTTATGAGCGCACCCCTCCAGGACGACGGCCGCCTCTGGCGCGCCGCGCTTGAACGTCTGCGCCTGCTGGACGCCGCATGGGAAGAGGGTGACGCGCGCCGGCGCGCGTTAAGCGAATGCCGCGACTGGCTGTCCGCGCAATCCGCGTTGCCGCGCCTCGCGGGGCTGGCCCGGCTGCTGACGCCCGACATCACGCGGCGCCAGTTCTGGAGCGCGCTGGTGCCGGTCGAACGCGAGGTCGCGCGCTGCAAAATCACCGACGTGGACATCCTCGACGCCGACCTGCCGCCGGAGCAGGCGCCCGCCGCGCCGGCGCTGCCGCTGACGGTCGTGGTGGACTCGGTCCGCTCCGCTTTCAACCTCGGCGGGATCTTCCGCACGGCGGAGTGTTTCGGCGTGAGCGAGTTGGTCCTGTGCGGTTACACGCCGCTGCCTGACCAGCCGCAGGCCGCGCGTGCGGCGCTGGGTTGCGAGCGGCTCGTGCCGTGGCGCTACGCGGAAGACGTCCGCGGCGCGATCGCCGCCCTCCGGGCTGAGGGCCGGCGCTGCTTCGCGCTGGAGACCGTGCAGGACGCGCCGGATCTCGCCGCGGCCGCGTGGCCCTTCCCGTGCGGGCTGGTGCTGGGCAACGAGCGGTTTGGCCTCGATGCCGACGTGATCCGGGCGTGCGACGGCGTGGTGCGGATCCCGCTGTTTGGCCGCAAGAACTCGCTCAACGTCGTCACGGCCTTCGCGGTGGCGGCCTACGCGATCCGCGCGCGGTTCGACGCGCTCCCGCAACGGCCAGCGCCTCTTTAATTCGTGCTGGCGCGGCGGAATTCGACCTTGCGCAGGATCCGGATCTGCAGATAGGTGAAGCCGATCAGCGCGACGCCGAGGAACCACGCCATGGTCGTGGCCGTGCTGAAGCGCAGGTTGTTGTAGGCCTCTTTCCAGACCGCCAGACTCAGCACGTTCGTGGCGTCGCCCGGCCCGCCGAAGGTGAGCAGGAAGATGCTGCCCATGCCTTGGAACGCCGCGATGAACGCGCCCACGAAGTTGATGACCATCAGCGGCAGCAGCTGCGGGTAGGTGATGTGGCGGAAGCGGCTCAGGATGCCCGCGCCGTCGATCGCCGCCGCCTCGTAGTAATCCGGCGGCAGCGCCTGCAGCGCGGCCACGTAGATGAGGCTCGCCATGCCCGCGCCCGCCCACACGCCCGGCAGGATGCAGCACACCATCGCCAGCGACGGATCTTGCAGCCAGGTCTGCCGGGACATTCCGAAGAAGCCCAGCATCTGGTTCAACATGCCGTTCTCCGTGGGGTCGTACATCAGCTTCCACAGCAGCGCGATCACCAGCGCGCTCGTCAGGTGCGGAAGAAAATAAAGCGTGCGGAAGAAGATCTTGCCCCGCGGGATCTCGGCTAGCATCAGCGCCAGCAGCACCGGCGTGAGGAACCCCAGCAGCAGGGTCAGGCTCACGTACTCCAGCGTCCGGCCCCACGCCGCCCAGAAGCCGGCGTCCGTCGCCACGAGGATAAAGTTGTCGAGCCCGGCCCACTCGGTTTGCCCCACGATCTTGTACTCCTGGAAGGCCATCACCGCGCCGCGGATCAGGGGGTAATAGCTCCACACCGCGATCGACGCCAGCGCGGGTGCCAGCATCAGCCACGCCGCCGCGTGGCGCGGCCGCTTGGCGGATGAGGGCGAAGAAGGGCGGAGGGCGGAGTTGGAAAGCGCGGGACGGCAGGTGAGCCAGAGGCAGACGAGGACGGCCATCAGCGCCACGCCGAAGATCACCCGCGCGGTGGGCCGCTGGCGGTCGAGCACCTCCTTGGACGCGCGGAACATGAGCCCCCGGTTGGCGTCGTCGTTGATGCCCCGCAGCGCGGCCGCGTAGTCGAAGCGCTCGCCCGTGTCCGCCAGCAGCATGCCCAGCAGCCGGCGGTCGATCAGGTCCGACACCGCCTGCCAGAAGCCCGCGTAAGGCTCGGTCCGCGCCAAGATCTCGCCGCTCCCGATGCGCGCGTAGTTCTTGCGGATTCCGGCGGGCACCTCTTCGAGGTATTCGGTGAACCCCAGGCGCGTGAGATCGGAGGGCGTGCACCAGCGCGCGTGGCCCTCCAGCACCTTCTGCTTGACGGCCTCGTCGTTGACCGCCTCGCTCGCGAGCTGCTCGACGCAGGCCCAGACCAGGTCGCGCTCCGCCTTCGGCCGCCGCGCCACGCCCTCGGTCATGCTGTAGAAATGCTTGTGCGCCTGGAACACCGGCTTCATGCCCGGCCGCGCGGCGGGAAACGGCATGATGCCCACCATGTCCGGCGGCAGGTTCAGGTCGCGCGTGAGCTGCTCCACCAGCTCGGCGCCGGAGAAGAGCGCCACCACCTCGCCCTGCGCGAAGAGCTGCGGCAGGTCTTGCGTCAGGCGCGGCAGCGCGCGCACCACGCCCTTGATCACGTCGGCCTCCTTGAAGGCGACCGCGCGGCCGTCCGGCAGCGTGACGCGGCCCGCGGCCAGGTCCGCCGGCGTCAGGTCGACGGGCGCCTGCGTCTGCGGGTCACGGATCCACGGCGACCACGCGAGGCGGTGAAAAAAGCCCGCGGCCCCGATCGCCTCTTCCGAGTCGAAGTTCGCCTGCCACGTGCCCGCGGCCTTCGAAAGGTCCTCGCCGGTGTCCGGCGCGAGGAAGCGCGTCTCCTCCATCGCGAAGCGGTAACGCTTGCCGGTGGTCGGCGAGACGCGCACGTTCACGACCGGCGAGCCGCCCGCGGCCTGCATCCACGGCAGCCAGCCCCACGGGCGGTTCTCCGCGCCGAACGCGCGCTGGCCGCGCTGGACCTTGGCGCCCGCGACCTGCTTGCCGGGAAACGTCAGCCGCTGGCACCAGCGGTAAAATTCGTCCCACGTGGCGGGGATGTACTCGGGGTCGACCCCCGCCTGCCGCACGAGGTCCTTGCGGTAGACGATGCCGTAGTACCAGATGCCCGCCATCGGCACGCCGTAGACCTTGCCGTCACGGGTGGCCACCTGCCGCCAGAGCGGCGGCACGTTCTTCCAGCCCGGCCAGCGCGCTTCGCCGTCGCTGATCTGGCCGTCGCCGTCGGCGTCGTCGCCGATCCACTCGTTGAGCGGACAGGTGAACCCCTGCTCGATGTCGTGCCGGATGATGTGGAACCAGCAGAAATAGATGTCGGGGGCCGTGCCGCCCGCGAGCGACAGCATGAACGGCGCGCGTCCGCCCGCGCCGGGCAGCGAGAGGCCGCCCCACTTCTGCGGGTTGAGCCGCGGCTCCTGCTGCGCGAACTTCAGGATCTGGCGCGTGACCGGCCCCTCCGGAAGGTCGGGGTCGTACCCCTGCAGGAAGGTGACCGTGACCGGCTCCGCGCCGGCGGCGGCGCCGCACCCGCACGCCAGAAAAAAAAGAGAGAGAATCCGCTTCACGCCCATGCCGCGAAACATACCGCACCCGCGCCGCTAAAGCAAGCGGAGAGCGTCTTCGAGAAAGCCCAACGACCGGCATCGGTCGTTCTCGATTTCACGCCAGACCGCCGCGTAGTCCGGCGTTGCGGGTTCGAACGCTTGCCCCGTCACGTCCTCTTCGAGCACGCCGCCGATTCCGTAGCGCTCCGCGAAGTCTTTCATGCGCGCCGCCATGCCGGCGCGCTGCGCGGAACTGTTGATGAAGATTTTGACCGGTTTCCGGAAGAGGCAGCTGAACTGAAGCGCGTGGAACGAGTCGGAGACCACGGCGGCGGCATGGGCCAGATCGGTCAGGAACTCTTGCGGCCCCGCGCCGCAGCAGACTTTCACGTGCGGCATCCGGAACAGGCGTCTTCTGAAAAGCCAGCCGCGCAGTCCCTTTTGGCTGTAGAGATGTTGCAGCTCAACATAGAGGTGGACCGTTTCCCGACGACGCGCGAGGGCTTTCACCAGCTCCGCGCACTTTCCGGTATCGCCCAGCCAATAGCAGACCGTAAACGGTCCGCCTTCCGGCCGTGGGCCGAGCTGCTGCCGCCATGCGCGCTCGGACAGCAGCAGCGTGGGATCGAGGACCCAGTGGGCCTCGCGGCCGATCCACTGCTTGACCAGCGCCACGCCTTCCTTCTCGCGGACGCCGATCGCGGCGAACCTGCCGATGCCGTCTTGATATTCCCGCAAAAACGCGTCGGGCAGCGCGGTGAAGCCGAAGCTCGCCGCATAGGCGACGCGCCGGATCGACGCGTCCACCTGCCCCAGCAAGAAAGGGTTGGGCTTTCCGTGGAATCCGTAATGCCACACCTGATCGCTGCCGACGACGAGCGCCGCATAGCCGGTGATGCCCTCCAGCTCCTTGGCGGAGCGGTAGGCGACCGCCGAGAGCGCGATGTTCTCCTTGATGAACCGGATGGTCCGCCGGTGCCGCGCGATGTCGCTGCGGACATAATAGGCGCCGCGTTTCAGCAGGAACCCGGCGGCGCGCGTCATGCGCCGCAGCCAAGACCTGGACGGGTCGAAGAAGTAGCCGTTGAGGCGCGCGTTGCGGGGCGCGAGCCAGTAATCGACGACCTCGGCGTCATAGCCTTTGTCGCGAAGGACGCGCTGCAGCGCGAACGCCTGGAGGACGCCCCCATAGTTCAGCTGGTTCTGCAGCGTCAGGATTCCGATTTTCCGGGCAGCCATAATAAATAGGGTCCCCTTCCCTTCTGCGTCACGTGGCGGGCGCGTCCAGCCTGCGGCGGCGGAAAAACGCGCGCAGCCGCCGGGAGAGCGAGGGGCGAAGCAGGCGACGGATCAGCGTGCTAACGGGACCGTTCTCCAGCCGGGCAAAAAAAGCGTCTCGATTCTTGTGCCCGACGAACGACCGGTAGATCGCCGCGTTCTTGAGCCGCGCATCGGCGTAGTCGGATTCGGCCCAGATCGCCGCTTCTCCGCCCACGCCGCTCCGCAGCGCCTTCACCCTTTCGCATCCTGCGGGCGTCGTCGCCAGGACCAGGGACGTGCCTTTATCGTCGTCCATCGCGGGAAACTTGTCGCGCACTTTCCAGTAGTCGGCGATCGTGATATCGGCTCCGCTTCGCAGCTCGCGGAACGCGCATCCGCTGCAAGAGGGCCGGTTGTAGAGGCCTTTAACGAAGCCTTGCAGGTAGGGGTCTTGGCCGTGGGGTGCCCGATACGTCTGGCCGTTCCCGAAGACGACCGACAAGGCATAGTTCGCCCAGCCGCCGAGTTTGTCTCTGAACACGATCTGCGTGGCCGACGCGCCGTGGCGCGCTTCCAGCTCCTGCTTGTACAGGGCGAACACTTTCGGAGAGGGGGTGGCGAAACAGACCACGTCCACGCACAGCAAATGCCGCACGTCCGCGTCGCTGACGCGCCGCGACTCGGCCAGAAACGATCTTAAGCCGGCGATCTGGCACGGGGTCCCCGAAAAGAGAACCTCCCGTCCGGTCGCGAGCTGTCCCGCGACCTGCTGAAAGACATCGCCCAGATCGCTCTGGACATATTTAGCTCCCCGCAGATCCGCCAGTTCCACCTCGTTTTCCGCCGCCGTGTGGACGACCCGGAAGTCGTGGCTCCAGCCGGCTCCGAAAACGATTCCTCCGGTGGAGAAGACCTGCCGGGCGAGGAGGGTGAAGATCCCGCCCGACGAACTGCGCATGCGGACGGACTCGTCCCGGTTGATGGCGGCATGGACGGAGAAGGGCTCGCGGGGGGGCGCGCGGCGAAGCACGGGACAGGCCTTTTCACACACTCCGCAGCGCGTGCAGAGCGCGTCATCTACAACGGGATAGCCAAACCCCTCGCCGTCCTCCGCCATGCGGATCGCCGAAGCGGGGCAGACGGCAAAACACGCGGTGCATCCGCTACACAGATTTTTAGGCGCCAATCGCATTGTGCTGGAATAGTAGCGAACTTACGGACGAGGCACAAGGGCCCTTCGCGCCGGGGGGACCGTTCCGCGTGCACCGGGGCTTAGCGCCAGGCCTCTTGCACCCAGCGTACGGGAGGGATGCTTTTATAGATCTTCTTGTACCACGGCGCGACCCATTGTCCGCTCGCCAATTCCTCGGGTGCCGGGTGTCCCGTGCAGACCACGATTTTCGCGTCTTTGAATTGGCGCGGCTGCAGGAACAGGCGCAGCGGCCACGGGTGCAGGCAGTGGACCTTGAATTGCTTGATCCAGCCGTCGGGCCAGAAGTCCATGCTTTTGATGGTGTTCGAAATGAAGGTCTGCGAGTTGCTGTAGGTGTCCCGCATCGCCTGCGGGTCCGACAGCAGCCGCTCCAGCACCTCGGGATGCGAGCCCACAACGAAGCGGAAGATCGACGTGTTGCCGATCCGCCGATCCATCGTCGTATAGTTGCGCATGACCATGTAGTCCGACTGTCCCGGATAGGTGAAAAAATCGTCCAGCGAGCCCGTGATGATGATGTCGAGGTCGAGGAAGAGGCACTCGCCCGTGAGGTCCGCCACCTCGTTTGCCCACAGCGAAACTTTGCGCCAGCCGCCGTATTTCATGTGGCGCGGCAGGTCCAGCATGGGGCACGGACGGGTCTCCACGGCCGGATCGATTCCCTCCGGGTCGTCGGTCAGGCAGTAAAGCTTAAACGGCGGCGTGATGTTCCTCGCGATCATCCGGTACAGCCGGTTGACGTAGTCCGCCGAATACACTTGGCCCCACTTCATGCACACGATCTGCTTCATCACAAATACTCCTGTTGCCCGCTTCAGTTCGCGGGAAGCGCGGCTTTCATTCCGGGCATCCGCCCGCCGAACGGGATCTCGCGCAGCCGCTTGAGATAGCGGGCACACCGCCGCCGCACCTTGCAGCGGACATACGGTTTGATGTAAGAGAGCCCCGGCACCAAAGCCCGTCCCTGTGGCTCAAAATCGACGATCCGCAAACGAAACCCGTCCGGCCCGAGCCACTGCACCATGACGTTGGGCGGATCGTAAAAGCAGACCGCGTGATCGGCCAGCCGCGAAAACAAGCGCTCCGCCTCCTCATAAAGCCGCTGCCGCATCCGCGCATCCCGGGCGCGCTCCATCTCGGCGATCACCCGCCGGATCGGCGTCCCGTCCGCGTTCTCGATCAGGCTTTCGACGATGCCCCATCCGCGTTCGCGCGAATAGACCGGCCGGAGCACCTCGGGAAAGGCCGCGAACAAGTCGGCGGGCAGACGCTTGCGCAGGGTTTCGTGGTAGCGCCACTCTTGGCAGTTGGCGTTGGAAAACCGCACGAACCGCGCCAAAAAAATGTGCAAACGCACGCCCCAGGTCGTCTTGTGCGTGTATTCCGACGGCAGGCGGTAAAATTTCACGCAGAACGGCTGGCCCGAGATCCGAAAGCATTTGCGCCGGCTCCCTTCGCCCAGCAAAACAAGGCTTTGGGCATCCCTTTCCGCGTCAAAATTCATGGGGTGAACTTAACACACTCCCGCAGGAGCCTTCAAGAGCGAAGTCGTTCCGTGCCGGGATGAAAAGGGAGTTGGCTAAAATCCCCTAACGTGCTATTTTTAAAACTTTTTTGCGGGAAAACTATGAGCGGTTTTATTTTTTTGCTGGTTGTGTTCCCTTTCCTGCTGGCGGGCCTTCTTCTCGCCACGGGGTCGAATCGCATCCGGCGCCTGATCGTCGGCGTCGGCGTCACGGGCGTCATGCTCGGCGCGTTGTGTCTGGCCTTGCCGGGCGTGCCGGAGAGCGTGACGCGACTGCCCGTTGCCCCCGAACTTGTGACCCGGGCGATGCTGGTCGCCGAGGCGCTCATCACGCTCTACCTGCTCGGGCTCAGCGTGCGCCTCCGCCAGCCACTCCTCGCCGCGTTGGTGTTGGCCCAGTCCGCGCTCCTGCTGCCGCTGGAGCTGGGCGGTGGACATCATGTGGCGGTCGCCCGCTATCTGGGCCATGACCAATTCTCGGTCATTCTGGCGCTCATCATCGGTGTGGTCGGAGGCCTCGTCTGCCTGTATGCGCTCGACTACATGCAGGAGTTCCACGTCACGCACCATCCCGACTTGCGCGACGGGCGACGCGGCTTCTTCGCGGTCCTCTTCCTCTTCTTGGGCGCGATGTTCGGTCTGGTCTTCTCCAACACCCTGCTCTGGGTCTACTTTTTCTGGGAGGTCACCTCGCTGTGCTCGTATTGGCTGATCGGGTACAAGGGCACGGAAGAGTCCAAGCGCAACGCCCTCCGCGCGCTGCTGATGAACATGGCGGGCGGGCTCGGTTTCGCGGTGGCGCTCTTCGTCCTGATCCGCGGCGGCGGCCCGGTCGAGATCGACCGGCTGGTCGTGTCGACGCCCGCGCTGGTGCTGTTGCCGGCGTCGCTGCTCGCCTTCGCGGGCCTCACCAAATCGGCGCAGCTGCCCTTCTCCTCATGGCTGCTGGGGGCGATGGTCGCGCCGACCCCCGTCTCCGCGCTGCTCCACTCCAGCACGATGGTCAACGCCGGCGTCTACCTGATCCTGCGCGTCGCCCCCGTCCTGCAGGGCACGGCGGCGGGCCTGCTGATCGCGCTGGTCGGCGCGCTCACGTTCCTGGTCGCCTCCCTCGCCGCCATCGGCGCGAGCGACGCCAAGAAGGTGCTGGCCTATTCGACCGTCGCGAACCTCGGACTGATCGTCCTCTGCGGCGGCATCGGCACCCACGAAGCGGTTTGGGCCGGCGTGTTGCTCATCGTTTTCCACGCCATCGCGAAGGGCCTGCTTTTCCTCTGCGTCGGCGTGGTGGAGCACAAAATCGGCAGCCGCAACATCAACGACATGTCCGGTCTGGTCCTCAAGATGCCGCGCCTCGCCGTGATGCTCCTGATCGGCATGGCGGGCATGTTCCTGGCGCCGTTCGGCATGCTGATCAGCAAATACGCGGTGCTCCGCGCCGTCCTGGACTCCGCGCCGCTGATGGCGGTCTTCATCGTTTTCGGAAGCGCGGCGACGCTCTTCTTCTGGATCAAGTGGATGGGGTGTCTGCTCGTCGTCACGCGGCCGTATGAGAACGTCGAGAAAAACATTGGCCGGGGCAAGTGGACGGCCCTGTATTCGCTCTCCGCGCTGACGTTCGGCACCTGCATGCTCTTCCCGCTGATTTCGACCTGCCTGATCGAGCCGTACATCCGGACGCAGTACCATCTCGCCCAGTTCACCCCCATGAGCGAAGGCAACATCATCCTCATGGTCATCATGCTGGCGCTGGTTGCGCTTTTCCCGCTCAGCTTCCTCAACTACGGGCGCAACGTGAAGGTCATCGACCCCTATCTGGGCGGCGCCAACGCGGAGGACGGCAGCCGGTTCAACGGGGCGCTCGGCGCCACGCGCGAGATGTCGATGCAGAACTATTATCTTTCCGAGATGTTGCCGGAAGCCAAGATGATGAGGGCCGGCGTGATCATGGCCTGCGCCTTGCTGGCGGGCCTGCTGGTGAAGGTGGTGGTGTCATGAGTCCGTGGTGGCGCGTTCTGATTTATCTGGTGGCGGCCCCGCTGTTGGGAGGCCTGCTGGCCGGCCTCGACCGCCGGATTTCGGCCCGCATGCAGGCGCGTCTCGGTCCCCCGCTGCTGCAGCCGTTCTACGACGTGGCCAAACTGTGGAGCAAGGAGCGCCTCGTCGTCCGCCGCTCCCAAAATTTCTACATCCTCTTCTTTTTCCTGCTGACGGTCTTCACGGGCGCGCTCTTTTTCGGCGGCTCCGACCTGCTGCTGGTGTTCTTCGCATTGACGCTCTCGGGCATCTTCTTCGTGCTCGGCGCGTACAAGGCGAGTTCGCCCTACAGCTTCGTCGGCGCCTCGCGCGAGCTGATCCAGATGATGGCCGACGAACCGGCCATCCTCCTGACCGCCGTCGGCATGTATATGGTGACGCACACGTTCTCCGTCCATGAGATCGCCGCCCAGCAGACGATGCCGGTGCTGCTGCTGCCCGGCGTTTTCTTCGCGCTGATGTACGTGATGGAGATCAAGTTCCGCAAGTCCCCCTTTGACCTTTCCTCCTCGCATCACGCGCATCAGGAGCTGGTGCGCGGCATCGCGACCGAGTTCGCGGGCCCCACGCTGGCGCTGATCGAGGTTGCGCACTGGTACGAGAACGTCATGCTGCTCGGCTGGATTTTCCTTTTCTTCAGCATCCACTGGGCCGTCGGCCTGGCGTTCACCGCGCTGTCGTTCTTCCTGCTGGTGGTGGTCGACAATGTGTGCGCCCGCGTCAAGTGGCAGTTCGTGCTGCGCAGCGCGTGGCGCGTGACGCTGGTCCTCGGCTGCGGCAACATCCTGCTGCTCTGGCTGTTGGAAATGTTCGGGATCTTGAAACTGAATCAGTAGGAATTGCCCCCATGTCCGGCCTCCAAAAATCTCCCTGGGTTATCCACTACGACGCGTCAAGCTGCAACGGCTGTGATATTGAGGTGCTCGCCAGCCTCACGCCCGGCTTCGACGTGGAGCGGTTCGGCATCGTGAACACCGGCAATCCGAAGCACGCCGACGTCTTTCTGGTCACCGGTTCCGTGAACGAGCAGAACCGCGAGGTCGTCCGCAACATCTACGAGCAGATGCCAGAGCCCAAAGTGGTCGTCGCGCTCGGCGCCTGCGCGACGTCGGGCGGCATCTTCCGCGAATGCTACAACGTCGCCGGCGGCGTCGACACCGTGATCCCCGTCGACGTCTATGTGCCCGGCTGTGCGGTCCGTCCCGAGGCCATCATCGACGGCGTGGTGCGGGCGCTGGGCATCCTCGAGGCCCGCCGCGCAGCGATGGCCGCCTCCTCGACCGCGGCCGGCGTGATGATGATCCAGCGCGCCACCGCCGCGGACCTCCCCGAGCTGCTCGCGGTGCAGAAGGTGGCCTACCAGAGCGAGGCCGAAATCTACGGCGACATGAGCCTGCCCGCCCTGCGCCAGTCGCTCGGCGAGTTGACCGGGGATTTCGGACGCATGATTTTTCTCAAGGGCGTTGTGAACGGCAAGATCGTGGCCTCGGTCCGCGGCTACGACGACGGGCAGGGCACGGCCCACCTTTTGCGCCTGAGCGTGCTGCCGTACTTCCGGGGCCGCCGGCTGGGCCGCCGCCTGATCGCCGCCGTCGAGCGGGAGTTTCCCGGGGTCGGCCGCTATGAGATCTTCACCGGGCACCGCAGCGCCGTGAATATCCACATCTATACCAAGCTCGGCTACAAGCGCTTCAAAACCGAACCGTTCAGCGCGGCCGTCGAATGGGTCTACATGGAGAAGAAAACGTCATGACCGAAGAACAACCCATCATTGCCGTCACCCCCGGCACGTTAGTCGGCGAGGTGAAGCGCCACTGCGAACAGGGCTGGCGCCTGGTGCAGATCGGGGCGGCCAAGCTGGGCGAGTTGTTCGAGATCAACTACAGCTTCGATCGCGACTTGGTTTTCCAGAACCTGCGCGTGCAGATTCCCGAAACCGCCGCACGCCTGCCGAGCATCAGCGGCGTGTACTGGTGCGCTTTCCTCTACGAGAACGAGATCCACGACCTTTACGGCATCACGTTTGACGGCCTGGTGCTCGATTTCAAGGGCACGTTATACAAGACCGCGATCCCCGCCCCGTTCGCTGTCAAACCGGAGACTCCCGGCGTCTCCGCCTCCGTTGTTCAACCCCGCGTTTGAGTATTCCTTATGGCTACCCGTACCGTCATCCCGTTCGGACCGCAGCACCCGGTGCTGCCCGAGCCGATCCATCTCGACCTCGTGGTCGAGGATGAAAAGGTCGTCGAGGCAATCCCCTCGATCGGCTTCATCCACCGCGGCCTCGAAAAGCTGGTCGAAAAGAAAGACTTTCCCGAGTTCGTTTACGTCGCGGAGCGCATCTGCGGCATCTGCAGCTTCATCCACAGCCAGTCGTACTGCCAGGGCATCGAGGAGATCATGAAACTCCCCGTGCCGCCGCGCGCTCACTACCTGCGGACGATTTGGGGCGAGATTTCCCGCGTCCACAGCCACCTGCTCTGGCTCGGGCTGATGGCGGACGCCATGGGCTTCGAGAGCCTTTTCATGCACGCGTGGCGCGTGCGCGAACGCGTCTTGAAGATCATCGAGGCCACCACCGGAGGGCGCGTCATTTTCGGCGTCTGCAAGGTGGGTGGCGTGCGGCGCGACATCGACGCCGCGGCGATGAGGAACGTGCTCGCGGAGCTGGCTGAGACCGAACGCGAAACGAAGGAGATCGTGAAGGTCTTTCTGAACGACGGCACCGTCAAGCACCGCCTCTGCGGCGTCGGCGCGCTCGCGCGCGAAGACGCATACGCGCTCGGCTGCGTCGGCCCCACGCTGCGCGCCAGCGGCTGGACGAACGACACCCGCAAGCTGGGCTACGCGGCCTTCAGGGAGCTTTCCTTCGAGCCCGTCACGCGCACGGAGGGCGACTGCTACGCCCGCGTCGCCGTGCGGTGCGACGAGATCTTCCAGTCGATCGACCTGATCCGGCAGGCGGCCGCCAAAATCCCCGGCGGCGAACTGGCCGTCAAAGTGACCGGCAACCCCGACGGTGAAGTCTTCGTGCGCACCGAGCAGCCGCGCGGCGAGGTGCTCTACTATCTGAAGGGCAACGGCACCAAGAACCTGCAGCGGTTCCGCGTGCGCACGCCGACCTTCGCCAACATCCCGGCGCTGGTCAAATCCCTGCAGGGCTGCAGCCTGGCGGATGTGCCGGTGCTGGTCCTGACGATCGACCCTTGCATCAGTTGTACGGAGCGTTGAACCATGTCTCTTTTCAGCATGACCGGTTTGGTGATGAAGTGGCTGCTGCGGAAGCCCTACACGAGCCGTTATCCGTTCGAGCCCCGCCAGCCGCTCGCCGGCTCCCGCGGGACGCTGGGCGTCACCATGGCCGCGTGCGCCTTCTGCGCCCTCTGCGCCAAGCGCTGCCCCACGCAGGCCATCGAGGTCGACCGCGCCGCCAAGCGCTGGACGATCGACCGCCTGCGCTGCATCGCCTGCAACTGCTGCGTCGAAATCTGCCCCAAGAAATGTCTGGAGATGAAAACCGCGCACGGGATCCCGACGGTCACAAAAGACCGCGAAACGTTTAGCTGAAAGCATATGCCATGAATCGTCCCCGCAGCTCCTTCCTGCTGGTCCTCTTGACCATTTTGCTCGCGGCGGCTTCACCGGCACCGGCCGCAGGCGCCCCCTTCGACCTGCGCGTTTCCGACAAAGGCATCGAGCTCGCCTGCGGCAGCATGGGCTCCTTCACGCTCGAGTTTCCCAGCCTTGATCTGGGCGACGGCAAGAAGCACGCGCCGGTTGAGACGCGCGTGCAGGGTGCCTCCGCCTCGCTCGCGTATGAGGGCGGCGGCCGCATCGGCGTGAGCGCCGCTTCCGGCAAGATCGTGTTCAGCTTCGAGAATATGTCGGCCAACGTCAGCGCCTTCACCTCCGAATTCCTCATCGCGCCCAACTACGGCGAAGGCGGCACGTGGCGCACCGACGACCAGAGCGGCTCCTTCCCGAAAGACAAGCCCGCGAAGCCGCAACTCTTTCAGGGGCATTCGCGCCGCTTTTCTTTCGCGGACATCAACACCACGCGTCTGTCGTTCGCGTTGCCCGAATACACCTACGTCCAGCTTCAGGACAACCGCGAATGGAATTGGAACACGTTCTGGGCCCAGTTCAAGATCCCCTATATCCGCGACCGCCCGACCTATGAGCTCGCGGTCGCCCTGGACGCCAGCGCCGGCCGGCGCGTCGTGCTGGTCGACCGCTTCGGCCAGACCACGCAGCGCGATTTCCCCGGCAAGATCAAGGACGAGGCCGAATTGACGGCCGACGCCCGGGGCGAGGCCGCGTATTACGCCAGCCTCACGCCGCCGGCGCGCAACCGCTTCGGCGGGCTGCCCGGCAGCGGCGCGAAGCTCGGCCTCAAGCGGACCGGGTTCTTTCACGTCGAACAGAAAAAGCCCGGCGGCCGCGAGGTGTGGGTGATGGTCGATCCGGACGGCGACGCCTTCTTCCACCTCGGCGTCTGCACGTTCGGGCCCGGCGAGGACTACACCTCGGTCGAGAAGCGCGAAGACGTTTTCGAGTGGCTGCCGCCGCACGCGGACGCGTTCGCCGCGGCTTGGCATCCCGATGCGTGGTGGAACCCGCGCGCGGTCTCGTTCTACAAGGCCAACGTGGTCCGCAAATACGGCGCATATGACGATGACGCGCATATCGCCCGCCTTGTGGACCGCGTGCGTCGGATCGGCTTCAATTCGGTCGGCGCCTTCTCGGGCGTCTCGCCGGTCTTTGCGCAGAAAGGGATTCCGCGCGTCGGCTCGCTGCCCCTCACCTCTTGGCAGTTCGGGCCCGCCCTGCCGGGCGTGCGCGGCGTGTTCGATCCCTTCGAGCCGAAGAACCTTGCCAAGCTGGACGAGCTGTTCGCCAAGTCGGTGGCCGACAAGGCGGAAGACCCGCTGATCATCGGGTATTTCCTTGAGAACGAGCAGGCCTTCGAAGACCTGCCGCGGGCGGTTCCCGCGCTGCCCGGCGAGCACGCCTGCAAGCGCGCGCTGGTGGCCCGCCTGCAGGCGAAGTATAAGACGGTCGCCGCCTTCAATGCCGCCTGGGGGCTCGACGCCGCCTCGTTCGACGCGCTCGCCGACCGAGGCTTGCCCCTGACTACTCCGGCCGCTTTCGCCGACATGCAGGATTTCACCGAACACTTCCTCGACGTCTACTACGGCCGCGTCACCGCGGCGTTCCGCAAGGTCGACCGAAACCACATGCTGATCGGCAACCGCTGGCAGCCCGGCACCGCCAACAGCGAGACGCTCTGCCGCGTGGCGGGCAAGTACATGGACGTCATCAGCATCAACTACTACACCTGTGGCATCGACGCGGCTTTCATCCGCCGCCTCTACGAGTGGAGCGGGCGCAAGCCGCAGATATGGAGTGAGTTCTACTTCACGGCCTCCCAAGAGAGCAACGCCGCTTCCGGCAACAACGACATGGCGACCCAGCGCGAGCGCGGCCTCGCCTATCGCCACTACGTCGAAGGCGCGGCCGCGCTCGGTTTCGTGGTCGGCGTCGAGTGGTTCACGCTCATCGACCAGGCGGTCTCCGGACGCTTCTTCGAGGGCCTCAACGGCGAGCGCGCCAACACCGGCCTCTTCAACGTCGCCGACCGCCCCTATAAAGCCCTTTTCGCGGAGATGGCCGAGGCGCACGCCTCGGTCTACGACGTGTGGCTGAACGGCAAGGCTCCCTACGTGCTCGACACGCCGCGTTTCAACGGACAATCCGGCCGCGCCGCGCGCACCGTCGTGGCCGGTCGCCCGACCGCGCCCATGGTCATCGACGGCCAACTCGCCGGCTGGCCGGGCCGGCCGCCGGAGCGCATTGGCGCGGACCGGCTCGCCGCAGGCCGCGAGAGCGGCGGCGTGGACGTCGCCTTCAAGCTCTGCTGGGACGAGAAGGCTCTGTACCTGCTGGCGAACGTCACCGATCCCACGCCCATGGCGAACGTGCACAAAGGCGGCGACCTCTGGAATGCCGACGTGCTGGAGCTTTTCCTCGGCGCGGAGCGGATCGGTCAAGGTGGCCCGCTGCTCTTTACCGACCGGCAGATCCTGCTCGGCGCGGGCGGGAACAACCAGACCTACGTGGTCAACGCCGCGAAGCAGCCCGAGATCGAAACCTCTGTCACGCCCCGGGTCGACGGCAAGGGCTACACGCTCGAGGCCGCGATCCCGTGGGGCGCGCTCGGCGTGGCGCCCAAAGAGGAGATGACCCTGCTCTTCGATCTCGCGGTCGGCAACAGCGCGGACGGCAAGCAACGCTCGAGCCAGCTCGTCTGGAACGGCGGCACGCGCAACTCTTCCGACCGCGGTGCCTGGGGCCGCCTCTCGCTTGTGCCGTGAGCTTCCGCATGAACGTGTTGATATTCGGCGCGGCCATCGGCTTGACTTGGCCAGGCAATTCTGTAAAGATAAATCATTAAGAATGTATGTATGGCTCGTGCGAGGCGGGCCTGTTCAGTGGCGGATGCGGATCGGTAAAAAAATGGATTTCGGCCTTCAGCAATCGGGCCGTCCCCGCCGTACAAGCTGAAACCGGTCTGCGAAGGCGTTTCCGGAAACGGAAGAAAGAAGCGCAGGCGCATGAAGAAACAGGTGTTCGTCGCAGTGTCCGTGTTGTCCGCGTGGATGGCCGAGGCGTCTCCGTATGACTCCAACTCCGTGCCGCTGGTGATCACCGGCTCGATGATGACGCCGGTGCTGTCGGGCGGCTCCGCGATCAGCATCGGCGGGGCGGGGGCGGCGTGGAGCATGGATTTGACCGGCAGCGGCGCGGAGGGGTACGCCTACACCACGTTCGAGATCGCGCCTTTCACGCGGGTGCAGATCACCGGCGGCAGCCTGCAGAACACGATTACGGACGGCGGGGAAGGCTGGTATTTCGGCGACCTCGTGATGTTCGCCTCGGCCGTGAATCCGTCCGCCGCCATCGCGGGGAAGGTGCCCGGCCCGACGGGCTCGAATCCCGCCCCGGGCGTGATGGCGTGGATCAGCGACGCGCAGTACAAGGCGGCCGGCTACAAGACCTCGACCAAGGCGGTTGTCAACAGCGCCGGCTACCGCTACTACGGCGGCTTTGACGGCTACGGCAGCTATCTCGCCGCCATCGGACAGTACTCTTCCAACGTGGAGAATTTTAAGGACGGCGGCTTGGCCATCAACGGCGGCGCTTACGCCGGTTGGAACCAGGCCTCGTCGCCGTCGATGGCCAGCGGCACGCCGGCCCGGCCGCTGACGGACATGCTCTATCCGGCGGGAGGCGGCCTGAACCGCCCCCTGAAAGATCAGTCGTACGCGTTTGCCGGCGCGGTGTATTCCGGCGCCGGCAGCATGTACGTCACCGTGATGGTGCGGGGTGGCGGCGGCGGCAGCGGGTCTATCCTGGTGAACAATCTGGCCGTCAGTTTTTCCGCGCACGGGGCTTTGAAGATCACCGGCTCGATGATGACGCCGGTGCTGTCGAGCGGCACCTCCTGCACGGTGAACGGGACGGGTTCGGCGTGGAGTCTGGACATGGCCGGCAGCGACGAGGCGGAAGGCTACGCCTACACCACCTTCGTGGTCGCGCCGCACACCAAGGTTCAGATCGCCGGAGGCGCTCTGCAAAACACGATCACGGGCAGTTGGTATTTCGGCGACCTCGTGATGTTCGCCTCGGCCGTGAATCCGTCCGCCGCCATCGCGGGGAAGGTGCCCGGCCCGACGGGCTCGAATCCCGCCCCGGGCGTGATGGCGTGGATCAGCGACGCGCAGTACAAGGCGGCCGGCTACAAGACCTCGACCAAGGCGGCCGTCAACAGCGCCGGCTACCGCTACTACGGCGGCTCAGACGGCTACGGCAGTTACCGCGCGGCCATCGGGCAGTATTCGTCCAACGTGGAGAACTTTTGGGACGGCGGCCTGGCCATCAACGGCGGCGCCTACGCCGGCTGGAACCAGGCCTCGTCGCCGTCGATGGCCAGCGGCACGCCGGCCCGGCCGCTGGCGGAGATCCTCTATCCTGCGGGCGGCGGCCTGAACCGTCCCGTCAAGGACCAGTCTTACGCGTTTGACGGCGCGGTGTATTCCGGCGCCAGCAACATGTTCGTCACCGTCATGGTGCGGGGCGGCGGCGGCTGCAGCAGCGGGTCCGTCCTCGTGGACAACCTGACCCTCAGCCTTTCCACGCCCGGCTACTTGCCGGCGCTCGACATGACCCGCCAAGGCTCCAACGTCCAGCTCTCCTGGCCGGCGAACGCTCCCGGACTGCGGGTGATGCAGGCCGACGCCCTCCAGACCAGCAACACCGTCTGGACGGCCGTTACGAATGAGCCGTTGCAGCAGGGCGAGGCGTGGACCCTGCAGCGGCCCGTCGAGCCCGGCTCGCGTTTCTACCGGCTTCGGATGAACTAGCCGGAAGCGCACAGGTCCGGCGGGTCTGTGAGCCGCCGGTGTGCCCCGCCCGGTGCGCTTGCGCTTGTTTGCGGCGCGCGTTCCCCGTATACTGTTCCCAATGACCTCACAGCCAAAAACAAAAACCCGGGTGGTGGCGATCGTCGGCCGCCCCAATGTCGGCAAGTCCGCAGTCTTCAACCGCATTGCGGGCAAGCGCATCGCCATCGTGCATGACGAAAGCGGGGTGACCCGCGACCGTCTGATGCGGGAAATCGATTGGGACGGGCAACGCTTCAGCCTGATCGACACGGGCGGCGTGATGGTGCTCACGGGACAGGCCGAAAAAAATCCGATCGAGGCGGGCATCCGCGCGCAGGTGGACTCGGCGCTCGGCGACGCGGCCGTGGCGATCCTGGTGGTGGACGTGCAACAGGGCATGCACCCCTTGGACGAGGAGGTCGCCCGCATCGTCCGCAAGGCGGGCGTGCCGTGCGTGGTCGCGGTCAACAAGTGCGACCAGCCGCAGCATGAGGCGGGGGTGGAGGAGTTCGCGCGCTTGGGCTTTTCGTGCTTCCCGGTGGCGGCTCAGCACAACCGCGGCATGGACGAGCTGATGGAGGCCGTGCTGCCGCAGCTGCCCGAAGCGGCGAACGAGACGGTCGAGAAGCCGCTGCGGGTGGCGATCGTCGGTCGCCCCAACGCCGGGAAATCGTCGTACATCAACCGGCTGCTTCGGGCGGAACGCGTGATCGTTTCCGACGTGGCGGGCACCACGCGCGATTCGATCGACGTGCCGTTCACCATCGGGACCGGCGATCAGGCGCGCCACTACATTTTGGTGGACACGGCGGGCATGCGCCACAAACACCGCATCGACAACGCGGTGGAGCGGTTCAGCCTGTTCCGCGCCGAGGAGAGCGTGAAAGACGCTGACGTGGTGGTGCTGGTGCTCGATCCCGATCTGGGACCCACCGTGCAGGACAAGCACATCGCGGCGCTGATCCAGGAGAACAAGAAGGGGTGCGTGATCCTGATGAACAAGTGGGATCTCGCGATGGAGAAGGGGATGACCCAGACGCAGTCGGAGCCGGTGCTGCGCCAGGTGATGCCCTTCATGAGCTATTGCCCCATCCTTTTCATTTCGGCCAAGACGGGCCTCAACATGCGCAAGAGTATCGAGGTGATCGACGCCGTGGCCGCGCAGACGCGCGTGAACCTGCCGACCGGCATGCTGAACCGCACGCTGGTCGAGGCGACGCGCCGCGTGGTCGCGCCCTCGCGGGGCGGCAAGCGGCTGAAGGTCTACTACGCGGTCCAGATCGGCGTCGCGCCGATCTCCATCCGCATGTTCGTCAACGATCCCAAGCTGGCGACCAAACAGTATACTGACTTTATGACGCGCGCTCTGCGCGAGCGCTTCGGACTCGAAGGCGCGCCGGTCGACATCCTTTACCGCGCCCGCACGCGCCCCGAACCGGGGTCGCGCCCTTCCAACGCCGGACCGGCCAAGGGCCGCCCCGAAGAGGAAGAGAATCCGGCCGACCTGTTCGACGCGGAAATCGATTGAGCGCGGCGCGTGGTTTCTGGACACGTCGGGCGGTCCATTGGCGATGCTCCGAAAAATCTCCATACAGTGGTGGCGTTTTTGGATGGCGGGCGAGGGGCTGTCGGTCAAGACCGGCCGGGCCCTGATCCTGTGCGTGCTCACCGGGCTGGCGGCGGGGCTGGCGGCGGCGGGCTTCTACTGGCTGCTGGAAACGGCGCGCTTCTATCTGAGCGAATCGCTCGCGCACTATTCTCCGCCCCTGGCGGCCGGCGAGGTGCCGCTCTATCCGGCCGCGCGCCACGCCGAACCGTTGCGCTGGGTGCTGCTGGTGCTGCCCGCGCTGGGCGGGCTGTTGGCGGCCCTGCTGGTCAAATGGTTTGCGCCGTCGGCGGGCGGGCACGGCACGGATGCGGCGATCTATGCGTATCACCGCAACGAGGGGCGCATCCCGTTCGCCGTGATTCCGGTGAAGGCGGTGGCTTCGGCGCTGGTGATCGGGTCCGGCGGCTCGGCGGGATGCGAGGGCCCTGTGACGCAGATCGGTGCGGGGTGCGGGTCCGCGATCGCGAGTCTCCTGAAGCTCGATGCCGCGGAGCGCCGCGTCCTGATGGCCGCCGGTCTGGCGGCCGGGGTGGGCGCGATTTTCCGCGCGCCGCTGGCGGGCGCGATCTTTGCGGCGGAGATCTTCTACAGCGGCCTGGATATCGAGTACGAGGTCCTGATGCCATCGCTGGTGGCGTCGACGTTGGCCTATGCGGTGTTCGCCCTTTTTTTCGGCTGGCAGCCGCTTTTCGTCATGCCGGAGTATGCGTTCGACAACCCGCTCAAGCTGGTGCCATACCTGATTCTCGCGCTGGTGGTCGCTTCGGGAGCGAAGTTCTATATTCTGATTTTCCGGCAGACGGAATCGGTCTGCCGCGCGTGGCGGGTGCCGGGGTGGGTCAAGCCGGGCCTCGGCGGCGTGCTGACGGGAGTCATCGGGTTCGTTCTGCCGCAGGTGCTGGGTTCGGGGTACGGGCTGATCCAGCAGGCCCTTTCGGTCGGCAGCCCGCTGACGGAGCGCTTCGGCGAGCTGTCGCTTGCGGCGCTGGTCCTGATCTTCTTCGGCAAGATCCTCGCGACGTCTTTCACGGTGGGCAGCGGCGGCAGCGGCGGCGTGTTCGGCCCCGCGCTGGTGGCCGGGGCGGCTTTGGGCGCGGCCACGGGGCTGACGCTGATGCGGGCCTTTCCGACGCTGGACCTGCATCCCGGCGCGTTCGCGCTGGTGGGCATGGCGGGCTTTCTGGCGGCGTCGGTGCGCGTGCCGATTGCGGCGATTATCATGGTCAGCGAGATCACGGGCAACCACGGCCTGCTGCTGCCGAGCATGTGGGTGTGCGGCATCGCCTACTGGCTCGGCAACGGCTGGACCCTCTACCGCAGCCAAGTGCGCACGCGCGACTGTTCGCCCGCCCACAGTCCCCAAAGCCCGGCGTGAACGACGGACTCCTCCGGATCGGAATCCGCCGCGCCCGGACTTCCCGGGTGTTTGTCCACGCTTGTGCATCCGGGCTGGCATTGCTAAACTTGAGCGACAAACAGAAAGCGTTCACCACCGAACGGTGGCCAAGTCAAAGGAGCGCGGTATGCGGAAAAAGGTGACGGTGATTCTGACGCTCATGGCGTGCGCGGGAGTGGCCTTGGCGGGTGAGGGCGGGGCGGCGGCGCACGAGTGGGTTGTTCCCTCGGCCCGCTTCATCCTTCAGCTCGGCGTCTTGGTTTTCGCGGCCAAAATGGGCGGCCGGCTCTTCAACCGCTGGAATTTGTCCCGGGTGCTGGGCGAACTGACGGCGGGCGTGCTGGTGGGCCCGTGGCTGCTGGGCGGGCTGTCGCTTCCGCTTTTTCCGGACGGCCTTATGCGTGGGGCCAGCGGCTTTCTGAGCGTGCACGACCCGTTGTACGGCGTCGTGACGATCTCGCTCGTGGTCTTCTTCTTTCTCGTCGGGCTGAACACGGACCTGCGGCAGGTCCGGAGATCCGCCGCCGGCGGCATCGCTGCGGGGCTCGGCGGTTTCGCGCTCTGTTTTGCGGTCGCGCTCGTGCTGCTCGTGGCGGTGGTGCCCCGGCTGACCGGCGGCGCCGCGTGGGGATGGACCTCGCCGCTGGCGCTGCTGGTGAGCACCGCGGTGTCGGTTTCCTCCGTGGGCATGCTGACGCGGACGCTGGCGGCGAGGCAACGCTTCGAGTCCCCGGCCGGGACCGTGGCGCTGACGGCCGCGCTGACCGACAACATGACGGGCCTCTTCCTGTTCACCGTTTTCTCGGGCGCTTTCGCGGCGGTGGAGAAGGGCGCTGCGCCCACCGCGTATCTGCTGGCGTCGATGACGCTGCGCGCGCTGATCGGCTTCGGCATCGTCGCGCTGTGCGGGTTTCCCATTGCGCGGTTTGTGAACGGGCTGGCCCTGCGCGAGAAGAACTACACCAGCGCGTTCGCGGTTTCGGCGGCCTGCCTGCTGATAGCTGGCGGGGTGATGGGGGCGATGGGGCTCTCGGTCATGGCCGGCGCGTACGTCATGGGCCTCGCGTTCTCCACGACGGATCTGCGTCACGAGATCCGCGAACGGCTCGATTTCGTCAGCGTGGTTTTGGTTCCCGCCTGTTTCGCCGCCCTCGGGATGCAGGTCGATCTCGGCTTGCTGGCGGAGACGCCGATGCTGTTGGGCATCGGCCTGCTCGTGGCGGGCGTCGTGGCGGCGAAACTGGTGGGCGGGGCCCTTCCGGCGGCCCTGGCGGAGCTCAACGGCGTGGGGTGCCTGCGCGTGGGGGTGGCGCTGCTGCCCCGCGGCGAGCTCTCCCTGGCGCTGCTGGCCGCCGTGGTGGGGATGGCCGCGCTGCCGCCCGGCGTCGTGTTCAGCGTCGTGTTGCTCGCGCTGGCGACCTGCATCTGCGGGCCGCTCGCGGCGAAGCCCGTGTTCGCCGCGGGCGGCAACGGCACGCGCGAGAACTTTCCCGTGCCGGAGTCGGTGAAAATCGTTTTCAGGTTTCCTTCGCATCAGGCCGCCATGCTGATGATCAACCGGGCCGTGGAGATCTTTGAGGACGACGGGTTCTACGCGCACCGGCTCAACCGGTATCAGGTGCTCTACCGCATCACGCGCGAGTCGCAGGTGATCCACCTGCAGGGGGTCGACGGCGAAGTGACGTTCGAGTGTTCCGAACAGGAGCGCCCGCTCATCAACACGGTCATGCTGGAGCTCTCTTCGGGCGTCGAGCAGAGCCTGCGCGAATTGCAGAAGCCGCTGAACGACGCGGAGCTGCGCAAAAACCTGCAGAAGGCCGCGCCCGCCTCGGCGGCCGTCGTGGCCTCAAACATGCTCAAGAATCGGTTCGCGGTCGAGACGCTCAAGCCGCGGATGCTGGCCACCACCAAGCAGGGCGCGATCTCCGAGCTGGTGTCGCTGCTGTACGAGAACGGGCTGGTGATGGACCGCGAGCGCGCGGTGCAGTCCGTGTTCGAGCGCGAGCAGGGGCTCTCCACCGGGCTCGAGCACGGCTTGGCGATTCCGCATGCCCGCACGGATGCGGTGACGCGGCTGGTGTGCGCGGTCGGCCTCAAGAAGGAGGGCTTGGATTTCGACGCGGCTGACGGCAAGCCCGCCCGGATCGTGGTGCTGGTGCTGGCCCCCGACAATGCGGCCACGCCGCAGCTGCAGCTGATCGCCCAGGTGTGCCGGATGCTGGACGAGAAGGGCCGTGCGGCGCTGCTGGCCTGCGAGACGGCGGAGGACATGTACGGCGTGCTGACGGCGGGGGTGGTTCCCGCAGCGCCGGCGGCGGGCGGCCGGCAGCCCTCGCCGCTGAGGGCCAGCCTCCAGTGGCAGAGCATTTCGCTCGAGATGGCGCCCGCGGATCAGGCGCAGACGGTCGCGCTCCTGCTGGCGCTGTGCGCGCGCAGCGGCGCGGTGGGGACGGTCGAGGAGATCCGCAGGGAGATCCAGGCGCTTCCGTCCTGCGCGCCCGAGCGGATTGGCGAGGGCGCCGCGCTGTTCACGGTCGAGACGCAGAACGTGTACCGGACGGTCGTGGCCGTGGGCGTCAGCGCGCAGGGCGTGTCCTGCGCCTGCGGCGCGGCCTGCCGCGTCTGTGTGATGGTGCTCTATCCGCCCTCTGCGGCCTCCGGCCTGCCGTCCCTCAAAGAGGCGCTGGCGCGCGCGCTGTGCGCCGAAGGTCTCGCCGCCCTGCTCGCCGCCAAGAACAGTCAGGACGCGCTCGCGGTGCTGCTGAAATAGACCGCGCTCGCGGCGCCGAGGAGCGATCTGAGCCAGCGCGCTCTCTGTACCCGCGAGGGGCCTCAGAACTTTTTGTGGAAGGTGCGGTGGATCACGTCGAGCTGCTGCTCGCGCGTGAGCTTGATGAAGTTCACGGCGTAGCCCGAGACGCGGATCGTGAGCTGCGGGTATTTTTCGGGGTGGTCCATGGCGTCCAGCAGCAGCTCGCGCTGCAGGACGTTGACGTTGATGTGGTGCCCCTTTTCCGTGAAGTAGCCGTCCAGCAGGCTCACCAGGTTTTCGATGCGTTCCGGGGCTTCGCGTCCGAGCGCGTCCGGCACGATCGAGAAGGTGTAAGAGATGCCGTCCTCGCTGTGGTCGTAGGGCAGCTGCGCCACGGACTTCATGGAAGCGATGCAGCCGTGCGAGTCGCGCCCGTGCATGGGGTTTGCGCCGGGCGCGAACGGGTCGCCCTTTTTGCGGCCGTCCGGCGTGGAGCCGGTCTTCTTGCCGTAGACCACGTTCGAGGTGATGGTGAGGATCGACAGCGTGGGTTTGGCGTGGCGGTAGGTGCGATGCTTGGAGAGGCGCCCCATGAAGGTTTTGACCACCTCGATCGCGATCTCGTCCACGCGCGGGTCGTTGTTGCCGAATTTCGGGAAGTCGCCCTCGATCTCGAAATCCACGGCCAGGCCGCGCGCGTCGCGGATCGGCTTGACCTTGGCGTACTTGATCGCCGAGAAGCCGTCGGCCACCACCGAAAGGCCCGCGATGCCGCACGCGGCGGTGCGGAACACGTCTTCGTCGTGCAGCGCCATCTGCAGCCGCTCATAGCAGTACTTGTCGTGCATGTAGTGGATGACGTTGAGCGTGTTGATGTAGAGGCGCGAGAGCCAGCGGCAGATCTGGTCGAATTTGCGGACGATCTCGTCGTAGTCGAGGTACTCGGAGGTGACGGGCGCCATCTCGGGGCCGACCTGCTGGCCGGTGATCTCGTCCTTGCCGCCGTTGATGCAGTAGAGCAGGGCCTTGGCGAGGTTGGCGCGCGCGCCGAAGAACTGCATCTGCTTGCCGATGCGCATGGCCGAAACACAGCAGGCGATGCCGTAGTCGTCGCCGAACTTCTCGCGCATCAGCTCGTCGTTCTCGTACTGGATCGACGAGGTCTCGATCGAGAGCCGCGTGCAAAAACGCTTGAACGGGTCAGGCAGGCGCGGGCTCCACAGCACGGTCATGTTCGGCTCCGGCGCGGGGCCGAGGTTGGTGAGCGTGTGCATGAAGCGGTAGGTCATCTTGGTGACCATGTGGCGGCCGTCCACGCCGATGCCGCCGAGCGACTCGGTGATCCACGTGGGGTCGCCCGAGAAGAGCGCGTCATAGTTGGGCGTGCGCAGGAAGCGCACGAGGCGCAGCTTCATCACGAAATGATCGACGAACTCCTGGATCTGCGCTTCGGTGTAGCGGCCCGAGGCCAGATCGCGTTCGGCGAAGATGTCGAGGAAGGTGGAGACGCGGCCGAGCGACATGGCGGCGCCGTTCTGCTCTTTGATGGCGGCGAGGTAGGCGAAGTAGAGCCACTGGATCGCCTCTTGCGTGTCCCGCGCGGGCTGCGAGATGTCGTAGCCGTAGGCGGTCGCCATGGCTTTCAGCTCCTGGAGCGCGCGGATCTGTTCGGAGATTTCCTCGCGCAGCTGGATCGCTTCGAGGTCCATGGCGTCAAACACGTGGCGGGCCTTGGCGGACTCTTTGTGGGCGATCAGGAAATCGATGCCGTAGAGCGGCAGGCGGCGGTAGTCGCCGATGATGCGGCCGCGGCCGTAGGCGTCGGGCAGTCCGGTGATGATGCCGGTGTGGCGGGCGAGCTTCATCTCCTCCGAATAGGCGTCGAAAACGCCGTCGTTGTGGGTCTTGCGGTATTTGAAGACGTTCTCAATCTCGTGCGGAAGTTCGCGGTCATAGGCCTTCAGCGAGGACTCGACCATGCGGATGCCGCCGAACGGCATGATGGCGCGTTTGAGCGGGGCGTCCGTCTGAATGCCGACGATCTGCTCGAGCTCGCGGTCGATATAGCCGGGCGCGTGCGAGGTGATCGTGGAGATGCGCGTGTTGTCGATGTCGTAGACGCCGCCGCGGACGCGCTCCTGCTGCAGGAGGTCTTGGACTTTCGCCCACAGCGTGCGGGTCCGGGCGGTGGTCGGCGCCAGAAACGCGTCGTCGCCGTCATACGGCGTGTAATGCGTAACGATGTGCTCGCGCACGTTGATGTTGATCCGCCAAATATCCTGGGATAACGACATGGGGCACAGCCTTTCGTAAAAACCTGTCTTATTATAAATGCGGCCGTGCTTTTGCTCAAATGAAAACGCGAGAAATGAAGACGGCCGGGACGCGATGGGACGCCGATGGATGGCGGTGCTGGCGGAAGGCGGGCGTCAATGCGTCGGGCTTCGGCCGCCGCGGCGGGAACTGTGGCCGGGGGCAAGGACGGGAGAAAAGACTGGTGCGCCTGGCGGGGATCGAACCCACAACCTTCGGCTTCGGAGGCCGACACTCTATCCAATTGAGCTACAGGCGCGCAAAAAAGTGGACGTATATTAAAAGTTGGGGCCGCAAACTGCAAGCTCGATATTCGGTCTTGCCCTGTTCAGCCGCCCGCCTTCATGAGCGGCGGAGTGCGTCCTGGGCGGAGCGTAAGCCGACGTCGGGGCTTTGCGCGTCCACATCCTGCGCCGGGCGCCAGTCGCCGTTGATGCCGTTGTGCTGCCAGTTCTGCAGTTCGATGACCAGGCCACAGACGCCGAAGGAGTCGCCGATTTCGTTGAAAAGGGTTTCGACCATGGCGGGCGTCAGCGGGTGCGGGAAGCCGGGGAGGCGTTGGAGTTTGCCATGGATATAGACCGTGCCGCGGCAAGCGTGGTGCGACAGCCAACCGAGATCGATCTGGTTTCGCACAAAGAGTTTGCGGACGTTCAGGTTGATCTCCATGTCGGGCACGGCGCTGTAGTTCATGGGACGTCCCCGCCATCGCCGATGAGCGAGACGATCTTCTCGTTCAGGGTTGCGACGGTAAACGGTTTGTAGATGATGTCGGCCGTGCCCTCCGCAAATTCAGTCTTCCAGAGCTCCATGGCCGTTTTCGATTCCGTGCTGAACGCGCCGAAATCGCCGGTGATGAAAAGCACCGGCGGATGTTTGGCCCCGCACAGGTCTTTGAACACCTCGAGGCCGTTTTTAACGGGCATGCAGATGTCCAGCAGCACGAGGTCGATCGGGTGCTCGCGGAAAAGCGTGAAGAATTCGGCGCAGTCGGTCGTCGTGAAGGTCTGATATCCCTTGCTGTCCAGGACTTTCCCGATAAAGTCCATGATGGACGGGTCATCATCCAGCGCGAGTATTCTCTTCATTTTCGATCCGCCTTTGAAGGTGCCGTTTCGATATCCGGAATCGTGTCCCATAGTACAAGAACAGATATCATGGTGCCTCTTCCCGGCGACGATGTCAAGGTACGGCGTCGCGGATCAACGGCCGTCTTGCAGGCGGGGAAAAACAGGAAGGCGGGGCCCTCGGCGTTGCGGGCGGTGTTGAAAAGCGGGCCGCATGCGGCCCGCGCGGCTAGACCAGCGCTTTGAGCATCAGCGTGGACCAGGTCATGACGCGCGCGAACTGGTCAAGCCCGAAGGACTCATTGGGGCAATGGATCTTGTCCTCTTCGCGGCCGAAGCCGACGAGCAGGGGGGCCGCGCCGGAAAGCTGCTGCAGCCGGGCGACCACGGGGATCGACGCCCCCTCCCAACGGAAAAGCGCGCCGCGCGGGTCCATCTGCTGCAGCACGTCGGCCGCGAGGCGGAAAATCGGCGAGTTGAGCGGCAGGCGGAAGCCTGGCGCGCCCACGCAGTTCTCGGAGAAGGTCAGCGTCATGCCGGGGGGGCACCGCTCGGCCAGGTGCTTCTGTACGGCGGCGAGCGTGTCTTCCGGCCGCTGGTCGGGCACGAGGCGCATGCTGAGTTTCGCTTCGGCCGAGCAGGGGATCACCGTCTTCGAGCCGGGGCCGCCGTAGCCGGAGTGGATGCCGTTGATTTCGATCGTAGGCTCGAAACTGCCGCGCGTGATCGCATCCAGCGTCCGTTTGCCGCCCAAGGGCAGGCAACCGATCTCCTGCGCGTAGCGCTCGTCCGAGATCGTGCCCTGCCGGGCGATGGCGTGCTCTTCGGCGGAAGGCGGATGCACGTGGTCGCAGAAGCCGGCCACGGCGATGGAGCCGTCCTCGTTGTGCAGGGTCGCGAGCAGGCGCGCCAGCCCCTGGGCGGGATTGGGGGCCACGCCGCCGTGGACGCCGGAATGGAGGTCATAGGCGGGGCCGGTCAGCGCGACGGTGAAGTGCTGCACGCCGCGCAGGCCCGCCACGATGGCGGGACGGTTCTCCGGGCCGCAGGAGGTGTCGCTGACCATCATGACGTTGGCCTGCAGGCGCGGCCGCAGAAGGGGGGCGAGGTCGTTGACCGCGAAGCTGCCGCTCTCCTCCTGGCCCTCGATCACGAGCTTGATGGTCGGCAGTTTCTCGCCCGCCTCGATGAGGGCCTTGACGCCCGAGAGGAAGCCGAAGACCTGGCCTTTGTTGTCCTGCGCGCCGCGCGCATAGACGCGATCGTTAAGCAGCGTGGGCTCGAAAGGCAGCGTTTGCCAGCCGCTCAGGGGATCTTCCGGCTGCACGTCGTAATGGCCGTAGAAAAGCACGGTCATGGACTCGGGCGCGCCGGGGCGCTCTGCGACCAGCACGGGGACGGGGATGCCGCTGCCGGGGGTGAGGATCTCCACCTCGAAACCGAGGGGCCTGAGAAAATTCTTCAGCCACGCGGCGGCGCGGGCGCAATCGCCGAGCCGCTTAGGATCGGCGCCGATCGTCGGCAGCCGCAAAAACGCAAACCAGTCGTCCAGAATGGCCGACCGGTTTTTTTCGAAATAAGCGGGAGCGAAAGACGCATCGATCATGTGCCGTCCTTTCTGGAAATAAAAAACCGCCCACTTCACGCGCGAGCGAAAAGTCAGCGGTCAAAATGGAGGTGCGAAGCGGAATTGAACCGCTGTACGAGGTTTTGCAGACCTCTGCCTAACCACTCGGCCATCGCACCCAGACGAAAAGGGCTACTTTTTCATCCCAGCGCGCAGACGCTCTTTCACCCGTTTGTTGCGGGCGTCACGGCGTTGGCGTTTGAGTCTTTTTCTAAGTTGTTGTCCCATAACGGGCGCAAACTTTAGCAGAGGCGACGGAGAGGTGTCAACAGACAAGTTGGCGTTTTTATTCTTGGTCAGAGCGGGGTGATTGTGGTTTACTACGCGCTTTTATGGAACCGATGACAGAGCGTGAGACGCGGACTCCGGGGACCTTCGAGGTGCTCAAGGAGGACCGTTACACGGGCGCGCGGCTGGGGCGTCTCTGGACCGCGCACGGCGCCGTCCAGACGCCGGTCTTCATGCCGGTCGGCACGCAGGCCACGGTCAAAGCGCTGGAGCCGCGCGACCTGAAGGAGCTGGGGGCGTCGATCATTCTGGGCAACACTTATCACCTGCTGCTGCGGCCGGGCATGGACGTGATGGCGGCCTGCGGCGGGCTGCACCGGTTCATGGGGTGGGATCGCCCGATCCTGACCGACAGCGGGGGATTTCAGGTGTTCAGCCTGAACAACCTGCGCAAGATCCGCGCGCACGGGGTGGAGTTCCGCTCGCACATCGACGGCGCGAAGTTCTTCCTCGGGCCGCCCGAGGCCATGGCGGTGCAGCGGACGCTGGGCTCGGACATCGCGATGTGCTTTGACGAATGCATGCCGTATCCGTGCGAGGCGGCGTATGCGGTCCAGTCGGTCGACAAGACGCTGCGGTGGGCGGCCCTGTGCCTGGAGCAGGCGCGCGCGCCGGGTCAGCTGGTGTTCGGCATCGTGCAGGGCGGCGCGTTCGTGGAGCTGCGCGAGCGGTGCGCACGCGAGCTGGCGGCCATGGGGTTCGACGGGTATGCGGTCGGGGGCGTCAGCGTGGGCGAGCCGGAAGACGTGATGCTGAAGGGCGTGGAGGACGGCGTGCGCTGCCTGCCGCGCGAGCGGCCGCGGTACGTCATGGGGCTGGGCGACATGTTCCAGATGTGTGAGTCGGTCGCGCGGGGCGTGGACATGTTCGACTGCGTGATCCCGACGCGCGTGGCGCGCCACGGCACGGCCTACACGCGGGCGGGGCAGTATCCCGTCAAAGGCGGCTCCTACAAGATGGACCAGAGGCCGGTCGAAGAGGGGTGCGCCTGCTATTGCTGCCGGAATTTTTCGCGGGCCTATGTGCGCCATTTGCTGAATGTGGGCGAGATTTTAGGGGTTCGGCTGCTGACGATCCATAACATGCACTGTTACCTCAGTTTTATGCGGGACATGCGTGAGGCGATCGCGAACGACTGCTTCAGCGAGTGGCGGCAGGCCTTGGCCGCGGTGTTGCGGCCGGGCGGATTGAAGTCGAGAGAGAAAGCTTTCGCGGAATGAGGGAAGGGCGGGGCGGTGAAAGGCGGACGAGGGCTGTATGCCTGGCTTTTGCGGTTTCCGCACTCCCCTGTTCCGTTGACCAAAAGGAAACAGAAAAATGAATACAGGATTGTTTTTGGCACAGACCGCTTCGCAGGGCGCGTCGAGCATGGGCGGAATGCTGATTCCGATGGTGCTGGTTTTCGGCATCTTCTACTTCATGATGATCCGCCCGCAGCAGCGCAAGGAGAAGGAGCGCCTGCGCATGATCGCCGAGCTCCGCGCCGGCCAGAAGGTGCTGTTCGCGGGCGGGATGATCGGCACCATCGCCGAGGTCCGCGCCGCCACGTTCCTGGTGGAGATCGCGCCCAAGGTGACGGTCGAGGTCGCGCGCGGCGCGGTCAGCAAGGTGCTCAAAGAGGGCGAAGAGGCGACCGTGGAAGAGACCCGGTGAGCGCTCTTTTTTGAAATTCATGGATGAAATAGAGCGGTGAAGTGTGCTATATTGACACTTCTATTGACTCTTTATGGGTTTTTGTCTAACCGTGGAGCTGTTGAAAAATGAGTAGAAATGACCTCTGGAAATGGCTTGTGCTGGCCATTCTGGCTGTTTTGTCCGCCTATGTTGTCGTCCCTCCGAAAGAGAAGATTCGTCTGGGTTTGGATTTGTCAGGCGGCACGAGCTTTACGGTCGCGATCGATGAGACGAAGCTGCGCAACAACATCAAGTCAGTCGATGTCGAGCTGAACGATGTCGAGGTGCAGAACCAGGTCAACAACATCCTCAAGGACGCCGACGCGCGGGCCATCGAGGTCATCCGCAACCGCATCGACGGTTTGGGTGTGAACGAGCCGGTGATCCAGGGCGGCAAGAACCACCGCATCATCGTGCAGCTCCCGGGCGCCAGCGCCGATCAGCGCGATGCGGCGGAGAAGAGCATCCAGAGCGCGGCGTTTCTGGAGTTCAAGCTGGTCCACAAGCAGAACGACCAGTTGGTGGACAAAGTGCTTTCGTCCGGCCGCCTGCCCGAGGGCTATGTCTCTTCTGAAGATGGCCGCGGGTATAAGCGCGCCGCGAATTACAACGAGTTGGTCAAGGATCCCGACTACGCGCGCCGCCTTTCGCTGTTCGAGGTTCCCGACCCGCGCTACGCCTTTATGTTGGAGCGCGAGCAGGCCGTTAACGGGCAGGTGACCTACCGTCCCGTCTTCGTGCTCCGCAAGGCCGAGATGAACGGTTCGGCGCTGTCCAGCTCTTCCGTCGAAGTCGATTCCATGACCGGCCGCGTGCATGTCTCGCTGACGTTCAACGCCAAGGGGTCGGCGGAGTTCGCCCGGCTGACCAAGGCCTATGCGCCGCGCGGCTCGCGCAACAAGGACAGCGACGTGGGCCGCCAGCTCGCGATCGTCTTGGACGACACGCTGTATTCCGCGCCGGTGCTCAAGACCGAGATTCCCAACGGCCGCGCCATCATCGAGGGAAATTTCTCGTGGTCCGAGGCGGCCGTGCTGCGCAATATCCTGAATGCGGGCTCGCTGCCTGCGCCGATGAAGATCCTGGAGAAGCGCTCCGTCGAGTCCACGCTCGGCGCGGACGCCATCCGCAGCGGCGTCAACGCGGCCATCCTGGGCACCGTGCTGGTCGCTTTCTTCATGCTGATCTACTATTCCTATTGCGGCCTGATCGCCAATGTCGCGCTGATCCTTGACCTGCTGTTGCTGCCGGCCGGACTGATCGTGGCCTCCAGCATCTTGGGCATTTTCGTGAAGGACGCGGCGATCGCCAAACGGTCGTTCGACCTGCCGGTGCTGACGATGCCCGGCATCGCCGGTATCGTGCTGACGCTCGGCATGGCCGTGGACGCCAACGTGCTGATTTTCGAGCGCATGCGTGAGGAGTTCGCGTTGGGCAAGTCGGCCCGCGTGGCCGTGGCCGCCGGTTACGACCGCGCCTTCCTCGCGATCTTCGACTCGAACATCACCACGCTGCTGACGGCCGTCATCCTCTTCATCTTCGGCGCGGGCCCCATCCGCGGATATGCGATCACGCTGTCGGCCGGCATCATCGTCAGCATGTTCACGGCGCTGGTCGTGACCCGCCTGATCTTCAACGCCACGGTGCCCGAGAACCGCACCAAGCCGTACAAGATGATGCAGTTCATGAAGAATGCCAACTACGACTTCCTGCGCTGGGGCAAGTTGGCCGGCTACACGTCGCTGGCGATCATCGTGGTCACCTGCGCGATCTTCCTCGGCCGCGCGATCAAGAATCCGCCCAGCGTCATGGCAGTGGATTTCACGGGTGGCGCCTCGATGACGTTCAACTACGAGCAGAAGACCGATATCGGCGAGGTGCGTAAGATTGTGAATGAGGTCGTGAACGATGCGACCATCCAGTACCAGTCGTCGGTGGACGGCACGGGCAACCTGCTGCTCGTCAAGACCGGCACCATGAAGGTCGGCGAGGAGAACGTTTCCAAGGTCATCGGCGCCGCGCTGGCCAAGCGCGCGCCCGCCAGCAAGTTCACGCTGGCCGGTGAAGAAGACGTCGGCTCGGAAGTGGGCACCGACCTCAAGCGCTCGGCCCAGTGGGCGATCCTGTTCTCTCTGATCGGCATCTTGATCTACGTGTCGGTGCGGTTTGAGTTCGGGTTCGCGCTGGGCGGCGTCGTGGCGCTGGCGCATGACGCGTTCATCACCTTGGGCCTTTACAGCCTGTTCGGTCGCCAGGTGAGCCTCACGATCGTGGCGGCGCTGCTGACGATCGTCGGTTATTCGATCAACGACACCATCGTGATTTTCGACCGCATCCGCGAGGACCTGCGCAAGGATCCGAAGATGGAGTTCAAAGAACTGTGCAACCGCGCCATCAACCAGACGCTGAGCCGTACGATCCTGACGTCGCTTTCGACGCTGATCGCCACGCTGGCGCTCTTCATCTTCGGCGGCGGCGCGATCAACGATTTCGCGCTGGCGATGCTGATCGGCCTGGTCGCCGGCACCTACTCGACCATCTTCATCGCCACGCCGATCATGTTGGCCTGGTACCGCGGCCACCGTCCCGGAATCGCCCAGTCGAAGTAAACGGATCGCGAGGGATAAAAGGTGCGGCGTGCGTGATGAGCGCACGCCGCTCTTTTTTTCGGGGTGCGGGTTTCGGGAGAGGCTTCGCCTCGATCGAGCCGCGGCGCGAATAACGGGATCGACGGGGCGGTTCCTTCGGTGCTATATTTTCGCTTCATTTTGGCGGTCCGCTAAAACGGCGGTCGGAACAGGGCTCAAACGGGGAGATCTCATGAACGCAACGAACGTGTCTCGGCGACGTTTTCTGGCTGGTGCGGGCGCGCTGGCCGCAGCACCTTACATCATTCCGGCTTCGGCGCTCGGTAAAGCCGCGCGTCCCGCGCCCTCCGCGCGGCTGAATGTCGGCATCATCGGCTACGGCACGATGGCTCACGACAACATCGGCAACTTCTTGAATAACGACCATGTCCAGGTGGTTGCCGTCAGCGACCCGAACCGCGGAACCGACAAGCTGTATGGCTACAACGGGCAGCGCGGCGGCGGCATGGCTCCCTGCAAACAGCGCGTGGACAAATTTTACGCCGAGAAGACGGGCAAGGCGGACTACAACAGCTGCAAGACGTTCGCGGACTTCCGCGAACTGCTGGACAGCGATGTCGACGCGGTCGTCATTAGCACGCCCGACCATTGGCACGCCTTGCAGGCCATCTATGCGGCCCGCAAAGGCAAGCACGTCTACTGCCAGAAACCGATGAGCCTCAGCATCGGCCAAGGCATCGCCATGGTGCGCGCCGTCGAGGAGTCCGGCATCACGTTCCAGGTTGGCTCGCAGCAGCGTTCCAGCAACGAGTTCCGCCGGGCCTGCGAATTCGTCCGCAACGGCTACCTCGGCAAGATCAAGCGCGTCGAGATCGGATTGCCGGGTGGCGGCTTCAACGCCTGGGGCAAACCGGACGAGTATAACTCCAAATCCCCGCGCGCCACGCCGCCGGATTACTTCGGCGCCGACGGCTTCAAAATGTGGCTGGGCGCAGCGCCCGCGCGCGCGTTCACCCCGGCGATCCACAGCCCCATGTCCTGGCGCTTCAACCTGGACTACGGCGGAGGGTTCGTCACCGACTGGGGCGCGCACCACCTCGACATCCTCCAGTGGTCCACGGGCAAGGACGGCAGTGGCCCCGTGGCCGTCGAGAACATCAAAGGCGACATGGACCCCGCTGATCCGGTCTGGAACACCGCCGGCCATTACGAATTCGAGGTCGTGTACGAGGATGGCACGCGCGCCTTCGTCTCGGACAAATATCAGAACGGCCTGCGCTTCTTCGGCGAAGACAACCGGCAGATCTTCGTCACCCGCGGCAAGATGGAGACCGCACCTGAGGAACTCTACCGGACCAAGCTGAAAGAGACGGACACCAAGCTCTATGTCAGCGGTCAGCACGAGAAAAATTTCATCGAGTGCATTTACAGCGGCGAGACGACGATCACGCCGTGCGCGGTCGGCCACCGGTCCATCTCGATCGCCCACATGGCCAACATCGGCCTCCGCCTCGGGCGCAAGAACTTGAAGTGGGATCCGAAGGCCGAGCGCTTTATCGGCGACGCCGACGCGGACCGCCTGATCAATCAGCCGCTCCACAACGGCTGGATTTTGGATCCGAAGCGCGCGTAAACCGGGTTTCTTGTTTGGCGTGTGCCTGGCTGGCGGGCCGTCGGACGGCCCGGGTCAGCGCTCCGGTTTCCGTATTCAAAAAGCGCGGGTGTGGCCCCGCGCTTTTTTTGTTATATTGAGCCCATGGCACAAGAGTGGAATATCCGCCCGAGAGGGCATGTCTGTTCGATTTGCGCGCAGCCGTTCGCGGACAAGCGGCCGTGCGTCTCGGTGCTGCGCGAGACCGAGAACACCTACGAGCGGCTGGACTGTCATCTGGCCTGCTGGCAAAGTCAGCCGCGTGACTGGGAGCCTTTCAGCTTTTGGGAAGGCGAGTACGAGGCGCCCGCGCCCGCGCCGAGCAAGGGCGAGCCGCTCAAAAAAGAGACCGCCGAAGGTTTGCTGCGCCGCCTGATCACGCTGGAGGATCCCGCCATGCAAAATGTGGTGTACGTTCTGGCGGTGATGCTGGAGCGCGGCAAGCAGCTGATCGAGCGCGACGCCAAGCCGCACGAAGGCGGCGGCATCCTGCGCGTGTATGAGCACAAGAAAAGCGGCGACACCTTCGTGGTGCTCGATCCCCGCCTGCGGCTCGACCAGCTCGGCGAGGTCCAGCAGCAGGTGGTTGCGCTGCTCAGCGGCACGCAGGCGTTGGGCGAGGCCGAGGTGCCGGAGGCCGCGGCGAAAAACGAGCCGTCCGTCGCCGGCTAGGGCGCGCCGCGGACGGCTCGGGGAGCCGCTTCGGCCGGAGACGATGCATCGTCAAGGAGCTGAACCATGACCTTCGACCTGATTCTGCGAAAGGGCCGCGTGGTGGACGGCACGGGCACAGCGGCGCGCGTCGCAGACGTGGGCGTGAGCGGAGACCGCATTGCGGCCGTCGGCGATCTGAGCGGCGCTCGCGCCGTTCGCGAGATCGATGCGGCCGGCCTCGTCGTGTGCCCCGGGTTCATCGACGCGCACGCGCATTCGGACGCGTACCTCCTGCTGGAGCCCGATGCTCCGAGCAAGCTCGCCCAAGGCGTCACCACCGAGGTGAACGGCCAGTGCGGCGGCTCGGCCGTGCCGCGCCTGGGACGGGCGCGCCTCTCCTCCGACTGGGCCTCGCAGACGTATCCCGCCCTCACTTCCGAAGGCGTGAGAATGGGCGACGGCCCCGGGCCGACCTGGACGACGGTGGCGGATTACCGGCGGCTGTTCGACGCGGTGCGGCCGGCCGTCAACACGGTGCAGTTCATCGGGCACAACACGCTGCGCGCCGGCGTCATGGGGTATGAGCCGCGCACGGCGACGCCGGATGAGCTGCGCGCGATGCAGCGCCGCTTGGAGCAGGCTTTGGACGAAGGCGGGTGGGGGCTGACCACGGGCCTGCTCTACCAGCCCGGCAAATACGCGACGGACGACGAGGTCCTGGCCTTGGCGCGCACGGCCGCGGCGAAGGGCGGCCTGTACGCCACGCACATGCGCAGCGAGGGCGGCCGGCTGTTGGAGTCGATCGAAGACGTGCTGGGCCTCGCCCGCGCGACGGGAATCCAGGTGCAGATCTCGCATCTGAAGACCTCCGGGAAATCCAACTGGGGCAAGATCGACGAGGCGCTGGCGCGCATCAACGCCGCCCGCGCCGAGGGACTCAACGTGCACTCCGACCGCTATCCCTACACGGCGGCGGGCACGGATCTCGACGTGGTGCTGCCCGACTGGGCTTCGGCCGGCGGTCGCGACGCGATCCTCAGAAACTTGCGCGACCCGGCCGCGCGCACGCGCATCGAGGACGAGCTCGACGGCGGGGAACGCGACTGGGCGGGCGTCATGATCGGCGGCGGCTGGAGCGAGGCGGTGCGGGCCTTCAGCGGCAAGACGCTGGCCGAAGCCGCGGCCGCACTCGGGCTCACGCCCGGGCAGACCGCGTGCCGTTTCATCGATTCAGACGACACGCGCACGGGCGCCTTCTTTTTCGGCATGTGCGAGGAGAACCTGCGGCGCATCTATGCGGAGCCGTGGATCATGCCGGGCAGCGACGCTTCGGTGCGCGCGCCGTGGGGGCCGCTGGGCCAGGACCATCCGCACCCTCGCGCGTACGGTACCATGCCGCGTTTCCTGCGGTTGCTGACCGGCCGCGTCGCGGGGTTCGGCCGAATCTGCGGGCTCGAAGAGGCGGTGCGACGCATGACGGGTCTGCCCGCGCAGACGTTCGGCCTCGCCGGCCGCGGCGTGTTGAAGGCGGGCAACTTCGCGGATGTGGTCGTGTTCGATGAAAACCTGTTTTGCGATACCGCCACCTACGCGCAGCCGCACCGGTTTGCGGCAGGCGTGCGGCAGACGGTCGTGAACGGTGCGGTGTCCTACGACCAAGGCCGTTTCACCGGCGAACGCCGCGGGCGTTTCCTGACGCGCTGATGGCCCGTGCGGGTCTCGCTTGGCTAAGCTGGCGGTGCTCGCCTCCATTTCCTGTTGGCTATCGTGTGAGGCGGCGGCTATACTGTCCGCATGAAAATCGTTCGCCTGAAAAACATCGGCGCTGCGGTTCTGGCCTGTGCGGCGTTTGCGCTGGCGGAGGAGCCTATGGACACGACATGGCGGAAACTGACGGCGGAAGAAGAGCGCGTGATCGTTCACAAAGGCACGGAGAAGCCCTTCTCCGGCAAGTACACGAAACATCCGGCGGCCGGGGTTTACACCTGTCGGCGCTGCGGCGCGGCGCTCTATCGATCGGAGGACAAGTTCGATTCCGAATGCGGCTGGCCGGCGTTCGACGCGGAGGTCCCCGGCGCCGTGCGGCGGCAGACCGATGCCGACGGCCAGCGCACGGAGATTCTGTGCGCCACGTGCGGCGGCCATCTGGGGCATCTTTTCACCGGCGAGCGGCTGACCCGCCGCAACACGCGCCACTGCGTGAACTCCGTCTCCATGGACTTCGTGACCGAAGACGCGCTGGACAAATCTTTTTCGCGGGCCGTCTTTGCGGGGGGGTGCTTCTGGGGCGTGGAGTATTACCTGCAGCAGTCCTTCGGCGTGATCCGCGCCGTGAGCGGCTACACCGGCGGCGCCAAAGAGTTCCCTTCGTACAAGCAGGTGTGCGGGGGCGGCACGGGGCACATCGAAGCCGTGGAGGTGCTCTTCGATCCGCGGCAGACCACGTACGAGACCTTGGCCAAGCTGTTCTTCGAGATCCACGACCCGACCCAGACCGACCGGCAGGGACCGGACATCGGCGAGCAGTACCGCTCGGTCGTGTATTACCGCGACGAAGCCCAGAAGGCAACGGCGGAAAAGCTGATCGCACAGCTCAAAGCCAACGGGTTCAAGGTCGTCACGCGCCTCGAGCCTGCGGCGAAATTTTGGCCGGCGGAACCGTACCATCAGGACTACTATTTCAACAAAGGCACAACGCCCTATTGCCATGCGCCGGTGAAACGCTTCGAGTGAGCGGGGCGAGGGTCGCGGGCGCTTCGGGGCACCGGATCGCAGAGAGGTGACATTCATAACGGGAGCAGGGGACACATGAGAAAACAGAGGGGATGGGCATGGGTGGCGGCGTGGGGCGTTCTGGGGTTGACGCTCAGCGCGAACGGTGGCCTGGGGCGTCAGCCGAAAGAGCCGCTGCGCCTCAGGCGCGCGGATAGTTTTCTCGGCATCCACTTCGACTTCCACGCGCGGGAAGACTGCACGGCGGTGGGGTCCAACACCACGCCGGCAATGGTGGCGAACATGCTCGACCTGGTGCGGCCGGACTACATCCAGATCGATTGCAAAGGGCACCCCGGTTTTTCGAGTTATCCGACCCAGGTCGGCAACCCCGTGCCCGGTTTTGTGGGCGATCCGCTGCGCGTGTGGCGGCAAGTCACGGCTGAGAAGGGGGTGGCGCTCTTCATGCACTATTCCGGCGTGTGGGATTCCGCCGCGGTCGCCAAGCATCCCGAGTGGGCGGCCGTCGGCGCGGACGGGAAACCCAGCAAGACCGCGACTTCGGTGTTCGGCCCGTACGCCGACGAGCTGCTGATTCCTCAGCTGAAAGAACTGGCGGGCGTCTACGGCGTGGACGGCGCCTGGATCGACGGCGAGTGCTGGGCCACTGTGCCGGACTACGGCGAGAAGGCGGCCAAGGCGTTTCGCGACGCGACGGGCGTTCAAGCATTGCCCAAGAAGCCCTCCGACCCGGGCTGGTTCGATTTCCTTCAGTTCCACCGCGAGGCGTTCCGCAACTATTTGCGGCGCTACGTCGCCGAGGTGAACAAGGCTTATCCCAAATTTCAGCTGTGCAGCAACTGGGCCTATACGGACCACATGGCCGAGCCGGTCAGCGCGCCCGTCGCGTTCCTCTCGGGCGATTACGCGCCGGACGACAGCGTCAACTCCGCGCGGCTCTCCGCACGCTACCTGGTGCGGCAGGGCATGCCGTGGGACCTGATGGCGTGGAGCTTCAGCCGCAAGAATGGCGCGGACGGCAAGAGCCTCCAGAAGACCGCGCCGCAGCTCGAGCGCGAGGCGGCCGTGGTGGTCGCGCTGGGCGGCGGGTTCCAGGCGTATTTCAAACAGAAACGCGACGGCTCGATCTATGAGGAACAGATGCCGGCAATGGCCGAGACGGCCCGATTCTGCCGCGAACGCCAGTCGCTCTGCCATCATGCCGAGCCGGTGCCGCAGGTTGCGCTGCTGCTTTCGCGGGCCGGCCATTACCGCAAAATCAACGGGCTTTTCAACCGCGACTTGTCGAACGTCAACGGCGTCTTGCAGGCGTTGCTTGAAAGCCAGCAATCGGTCGAGGTGGTTGGCGAGCATCAGATCGCGGGGCGTCTCGCGGAATATCCGCTGATCGTGGTGCCGGAGTGGGCCTATCTCGAACCGGCATTCAGGAACGACCTGGTCGCCTATGTGAAGGCGGGCGGCAACCTGTTGCTCGTGGGGCCCAAGAGCGCGGCGCTCTTTCAGGCCGAGCTGGACGTGACGCTGTTGGGCGAACCGGTCGCCAAACCGCAGACGCTTGTCCACAACGGCGCGACGGCACAGACCAAAGGCTTCGCTCAGGGCGTCCGCCTCGGTGCCGGAGCCGAGGGCTACGGAAGCCTGCAGGCGGCGGCCGGCGCGACTGCGCTGCCTGCGGCGTCGATCGCCGCGTTGGACAGGGGCAAGATTGCCGCGGTCTACGCGGACCTCGGTCAGAGCTACAACGGCGTGCGCAACGACGTGGTGCGCGGATTCATGAACGATCTGGCCAGAAAGCTCTATGCGAAGCCGACGGTCGAGGTGACGGGTTCCAAGGATGTGGACGTCTGCCTGATGCGTCAGCGGGGCAAGCTGATGGTCAACCTCGTGAACACGTCGGGGCCGCACCAGACCGAGCCGATCCAGGAGACGGTCCAGCCGGTCGGTCCTCTCGCGGTCACGCTGCGCGTGCCCTCCAAGCCCGCGAAACTTACGCTTGAGCCCGGCGGGCAGGCGCTGGCGTTCGAATACCGCGACGGCGCGGCAAAACTCACGGTGCCGTCGCTCGACATCCACCGCGTGATCGTGGTCGAGTGAACCCAGAAGACGCAGGCGAGAGAATCAACGCATGAAATGTTTTACCCGCGGGGATGTGGACGGCTTCTTCGGGTTGTTCATCGACAACCTCGTGCAGATGATCCTGATCATGGGGCTCAGCCTCTATGTCCTCGGGATGAAACGCGAGCCGGGTTTTCTGGTGGGCACCGTGATGCCCGGCGTGGCCCTGTCGGTTATCGTCGGCAACCTGTTCTACGGGTGGCAGGCGATCCGTCTGGCGCGGAAAGAGGGGCGCGACGACGTGACGGCGCTACCCTACGGCATCAACACGGTGTCGCTTTTTGCCTACGTCTTTCTGGTGATGCTGCCGGTGTACATCGAAACCGGCGACTTCAGGGCCGCCTGGCGGGTGGGGCTGGCGGCGTGTTTCTTTTCGGGGGTGATCGAATTCGCCGGCGCCTTCGTAGCCCGTTATGTCCGGAAGTTCATTCCGCGCGCCGCGCTGCTGTCGACGCTGGCGGGCATCGCCATCTCCTTTATCGCGTTGGACTTCGCCAACCGGATCTTCGCGTTTCCGTTGGTCGCCCTGCTGCCGCTCGTCCTGATTTTCATGCAGTACTTCGGCCGGGTGCGTTTCGCCTTCGGCCTGCCCGGAGGATTGCTGTCCGTGACCACAGGCACGTTGCTGTACTGGCTTCTCGGTTACGGCGATTCCGCGGCGCTGTCCGCCGCCTTCCGGGAATTTTCGTTGTCGCTCAACGTGCCCAGGTTTTGCGGCGGCGAAGTGTTCTCGTCCCTGGACATGGGACTGAAGTACATCGGGATCATCGTGCCCATGGGGCTGTTCAACCTGATCGGCTCACTCCAGAATCTGGAATCCGCCGAGGCGGGCGGCGACGCCTTTGATGAAAAGTCTTCCCTGATGGTCAACGGGATCGGCAGCATGCTGGCCTCGCTTTTGGGCTCGCCCTATCCCACGACCATCTATATCGGCCATCCCGGCTGGAAATCGCTCGGGGCTCGGGCGGGCTACTCGGTCCTCAACGGGATCGTCATCCAGGGGTTGGTCCTGTTCGGCTTCACCAGCCTCATCGCGGTCTTGATCCCGATTGAGGCGGGGGCTCCGATCATTCTCTGGATCGGAATGATCATTTTCGTTCAGGCCTTCGGTGCCGTTGAGAAAACGCACTATCCTGCGGTGATCATGGGCCTGATCCCCTCCATCGGCGCCTTGGCGTGGCTCATTCTGTCCAGCGCGCTCGTCGTCGCGGGAACCAACTATGCCCTCGTCACGGACTGGAGCCAGTTCGCCTACGCGCACCGCGCCGCCGGTTTCATCGCGCTGGAAAGGGGGTTCATCGTTTCGTCGATGTTGTGGGCCACCTTGACGGTGTTCATCATCGAGCGCAGATTTCTCCGGGCCTCGCTGATGTCCTTAATTCTGGCCCTGTGCGCGTGGATCGGCATCATCCACACCAGCCGGATCGACAGCCACGGCCAGCTCTTTCACGGTTTCCTGAACACGCAGCTCTACCAGGCGCAATGGCAGTATGCCCTCGCGTACGCGATCATCGCCGCCTTTTTCCTGTATGCCCATGTCCGGCAACGGCGCCAAGCGGAAGGATGAATGGCCGGTCGGATCCCTCCTCAGAGGTCAGGCTGCGTCTTCAAACGTTCCAGATAGGCGCGCGTTTCGGCGGCGACCAGCGGAGAGAGGCAGAGCAGCGCGACGAGGTTGGGCAAGGCCATGAGCCCGTTGAAGATGTCCGACAGCGTCCAGCAGGTCTCGAGCCGCGTCGTGCATCCCAGGTAGACCACGGAAACAAAGATGGTCCGGTAGACGGGGATGGCCTTTTCGCCGGCGAGATACTGAAGCGCTTTCTCGCCGTAATACCCCCAGCCGATCAGCGTGGACCACGCGAACAGCACGAGCGAGAGCGTGGCGAGCTGGCCGCCCCAGGGGCCGTAGGTGGTGGAGAACGCGGTCGCGGAGAGCAACGCGCCGGTCATTCCTGCGCCGTCGGGCCCGGCCTGCGTCCATGCGCCGCTTGTCAGGATCACCAGGGCGGTCATCGAGCACACGACGATCGTGTCGATGAAGGTCTGCGTCATGGAGACGAGCGCCTGCACGACGGGGTGATGGGTGCGCGCCGCCGCCGCCGCGATCGGTGCCGAGCCGAGCCCTGATTCATTTGAGAAGAGCCCGCGCGCGAGCCCCACGCGGACCGTCTGCGAAAGCGCGGCGCCCGCGAAGCCGCCGACCGCGGCCGTGGGCGAGAAGGCGTGCTGCAGGATCAGGAGCAGGACCGACGGGATGGCCTTGAAGTTGACGGCCAACACGCCGGCCGTAATGGCCAGATAGAAGACGATCATGAAGGGCACCAGCACCGAGGTGACGCGTGCGATGCCTTTGATGCCGAAAAGCAGGACGAGGCCGGACAGGACGGTCAGCACGGCGCCGGTGTCGCGCGGATTGATCCCGTAGGTGGCGTGCAGCCCGTCGGCCACGGCGTTGGCCTGCGTCATGTTGCCGATGCCGAAGCTGGCCACCACGGTCAGGCCTGCGAAGAGCACGGCCATCCACTTCTGTCCGAGGCCGCGTTCGATGTAGTACATGGGGCCGCCGGCCATGGTGCCGTTTGCGGACACGATGCGAAACTTCACGGCGAGCAGCGCTTCGGCGTATTTCGTCACCATGCCGACGAGTCCGGTCAGCCAAAGCCAGAAGACGGCGCCGGGGCCGCCCACGGCGATGGCGGTTGCCACGCCCACGATGTTGCCGGTGCCGACGGTGGCCGCCATGGCGGTCATCAGCGCTTGGAAGTGACTGATATCGCCCTCGCTGCTGGCTTCGCGCCGTTTGATGAAGGCCAGCCAGAGGGCATACGGCAGCAGCCGGAATTGAAGTCCGCGCAGAAGGAAGGTGAACCACGCGCCGGTTCCGATCAGGAGGATCATCAGCGGCCATCCCCAGACGAAGCCGGAGACGGTAGTCAGTGTGTCATGGAAGGAGGCAGTCATAGTTCAAGGCTCACGAGCATCCCGTCGCGCGCACGAGAACGAGCGCTGCATCGCAGCGCGTTCCTGAACCCGTCCGACACCCATGATGGCGGAGTAGTTTATGGGCCTTGGAAACGATAGTCAACCTGCGATTGCGGCGCGGTTTGCCGGGAGACCGGCGCGGCTAAGATCGGGATTGCGGGGCCCTTCAGAAAAGGGGTAACATGCCGGAACAACGGCAAGCGCCGTGCGTCGCACAGAGGAGGACAGGATGGAAAAAAGACGGGTTGCGTGTGTTGGGGCTGTTTTATCCGCCATGGGGATTCTCGCCGCCGAGGTCGTGTTGCCAGCGGCGCCGGCGAAACAGATGGACCTGGTCGTTTTCCGGCCGCCGCCGAACGAGGCCAAGATGGCGGTCGACGGTTTCCTGTGGGTCGAGGCGGAGGATTTCGCGGACTACGGCGACTGGAAGCTCGACACGCAGTTCGTCCACAAGATGGGCTCCGCCTATCTGTTGGCGTGCGGTGTGGGTATGCCGATCGGCGAGGCCTCGACCACCGTTACGCTGCCGCAGGCAGGCACCTACCGCGTGTGGGCGCGCACCAAGAATTGGCTCAAGGAGTTCTCGCCCGGCACGTTCACGATCTCGGTTGGCGGCAAGCGGTCGCAACAGGTGCTCGGCACCCTGCCGCGCGACGGGTGGACGTGGGAGAGCGCGGGCGAATTCGAACTGTCGGCGGGTCGCGTGAGACTGGCGTTGGTCGATCTCTCGGGCGCGTTCGCGCGGTGCGACGCGCTGTTGCTGACGCGCGATCTCAACTACTCGCCGCCGGAGGCGCTGGAGGCGTGCCAGCGCGAGCGGGCGCGGTTGACGGGGATGCCGGAAAAGATCGAGGATGCGGGCGAGTTCGACGTAGTCGTGGTCGGCGCGGGCACGGCGGGGTGCGGGGCCGCGCTTGCCGCCGCGCGGACCGGCGCCCGGACGGCGCTGGTGCACGACCGGCCGGTGCTCGGCGGCAACGCCAGCAGCGAGCTGGGCGTGCCGACGTGCGGCGCGAGCGTGTCGCATCCGAACGCGCGCGAGGGGGGACTGAACGAGGAGGCTAACCTGATCCGCGTGAAGAACGGCCATCACAAGATGAGCGAGGCCTACCAGACGCAGATGGAGGGCGAGAAGAAATTGACGGTCTTCAATAACCGCCGCGTGAACAACGTTGAGATGCGCGATAAAACCGCGATCGGCTCCGTGCTGGCGGTGGACACCCTGACGCACAAAGCCAGCCGGTATCGCGGCACGGTGTTCATCGACTGCACGGGCGACGGCTGGGTCGGCCACTACGCGGGCGCGGAGTATCGTTTCGGCCGCGAATCGCGCGACGAATTCGGCGAGAGCGCCGCGCCGGAGAAGGCCGACGCGATCACGATGAGCGGCTGCATCATGGGCAATCTGGCGCTCGCGTACCGCGCCGAAAATGCGGGCCGGCCGGTCGACTACACGCCGCCTGCGTGGGCCGTGAAGCTGCCGCCGCCGGAGGAGTTTCACCGCGATCCGCGCGGGTTCACCGGCGGGCAGTGGTGGCTGGAGCACCCGGGCGACATGGATGACCTCGAAGATCCCGAGCGCGCGCGCGACGAACTGATCCGCATCACCTTCGCCTACTGGGGCTGGATCAAGAACGGGTGGGCGGAGAAGAGCCGCGCCCGCAATTACGCGCTGGCGTATGTGCCCTACATGGATGCGCGGCGCGAGACGCGGCGGCTGGTTGGCGACTATCTCCTCAAGCAGCAGGACGCGGAGCAGGGCGTGATGTTCCCGGACCGCATCTCTTACGGCGGCTGGAGCCTGGACGTGCACAATCCCAGAGGCATCCATTCCGGCAAAGAGGGGCCCTATTACTACGACGGGCACGTGCCGATCTACAGCATCCCGTACCGCACGCTCTATTCGACGAATATCGTGAATCTGCTGTTCGCGGGCCGCAACATGAGTGTGACGCACATCGCGCTCGGCACCGTGCGCGTCGAGGCGACGCTCTCCACGGCGGGACAGGCCGCGGGCACAGCCGCGGCGCTCTGCGTGCAACACCGCGTGATGCCGCGCGAATACGGGCAGCGCTACATCGGCGAGCTCCAACAGCGCTTGCTGAAAGACGACCAGTACATCCCTGAACTCAAGAACGACGATCCCGCCGACCTCGCGCGCGCAGCCAAGGTGACGGCCTCGAGCACGCAGGCGTTTTGGGAGTACGCGCGCAAGGACGTGAAGACCGACGAGGCCCACGAACTGAACATGCCGCGCGCGGTGATGTTCCCGCGCGGGTTGACAGGGCGGATCGACAAAATCAACCTTTGTCTGATTTCGGAGCGCAAAGATCCGGTCGACGTGACGCTGCATCTGTGCGGAGCGGAGTCGGCGGGCGATTTCTCCGTGGCGAAAGCGCTGGCGTCTGCCACCGCGAAAGTGCCGGCCGGCAAGCGGGCGTATGTCGCGTTCAAAGTCGACTGTGCGGTGACGCAGCCTTTTCTGTGGGTGTGGTTGCCCAAGACGCCGGGCGTGACGTGGGCCCTTGTGGCCAGCAGCATGACCGAGGGCTGCCGCGCCTACGGCGGCGGTGAAAGAAGGCCGTGGACGGTGGTGAAAGGGCAGCAGTACGCCTTTTTCACGGAGCCGGCCTTGCGCTTCGCGACGGACTGCAAACCCGAGAACGTGATCGACGGCGTTTCGCGCATCGTGGGCAGGGAAAGTCACCTGTGGGCTTCGGATCCGAAACAGGCCCTGCCGCAATGGATCGAACTGGACTTCGGCAAGACGGTTGAAATGAACTCGGTGCGACTGACGTTCGACACGGACCTCAACACCAAGTTTCCCGTAAAGCCGGTGGTGCCGCAGTGCGTGCGGGACTACCGGATCGAGGCCTTCGACGGGCAGGCGTGGCAAGAGGTTACGGCCGTGAAAGACAACTTCCTTCGGCACCGCGTGCATCTTTTCCCCGCGCGAACCGCCTCAAAGGTGCGGCTCACCGTTGACGCGACGAACGGCGATCCTGCGGCCCGCGTGTTCGAGATCCGAGCCTATCGAGAACCGGACGCGCACTAAACGCGTGCGGCGACGAGAGCGACGCATGTGTTCACGTCGGCGGTGAGGATCAGCACGGGCCCTGCGTGAGCCGCGAGGAGCGCGAAGGCGAGATGCAGGGCGGTGGTGGCGCCTTGAACGTCGCCGCAGAGCGTTTCCGGCGCAGTGACCTGCACCTGCGTAAACAGCGCGGCCGCCGTTGCGCGCGCGGCCTCGTTCACATAGACGGCCGCGAGGTCGGCGCGGCCGATCCTGGCCTGCGCGAGCGCCCTGTCCGCCGCACCCCGAAGCGTTGCCGCCAGACCGCAGCCGAGCAGCTTCCCGAGCGGTTGGGCTCCGCGCGCGGCGGCGGACGCTTCACTTTCCAGGACGAGCGTGGCCGCCGCCTCGCCTGCGGGGATGGACGTGCGGTCCGCGGCGCGCGCACCCAGCGAGACGGCGGACAGGGCCTCTGTCCCGCCCGCGGCGATGACGCCGGCGCTGCCGGCGCGGATCAGGTCGGCGGCCTCCACCAGCGCGATGCCCGAGGCCGTCGCGGGCGAAGCCGCGTTCTCGTGCGGGCCCTTGAGCGACCATTCCATCGCCGCCAGACTCACCGCAGTGTTGGAGTAGGCATGCGGAAAGAGGAAGGGCTTCACGAGGCGCGGCCCTTTGAGCACGTAGTCCGCGAAGAAGAGTTCTGCGGTGCCGATGCACCCCCAGGCGGTGCCCGCCATCACCCCCGCTCCGCGAGCCGCGAGTTTCTCGGCGTCAAGGTCGGCGCGTTGAAACGCCATGCCGCAGGCGGCCAGAAAGAGGGCGCTGGCGCGGTCGAGATAAGGTTTCGGCGCAACGCCGCACGCCGCCAGATCGGGATCGGGGGCTTCCCCGACGAACGGCGGCTCGGCCCGCTCGGGCAGCGCGAAGCGCGACAGAGGGAAAAGCGCGGGTTCGTTTTCCTGCAGCGCCGCGGCGGTCTCCTCCGCGTCCGCACCGAGCGCGCTGATGACTCCCAGTCCGGTGATGAGCACGGGAGAAGGCTGCGGGCTGCAGGCGGTCGGCTGCGCGGAAAGCGGCGTGTCGGCCTTCGTCAACACGGCGGCGGCATTGCATCCGCCGAAGCCCGCGGAGTTTGAAAGAACGCAGGACAGCGGCACGGTGCGGGGCGCGGTGACGACATCGAGCGGGCATTCGGGATCTTGCGAGACGAGATTTCCGGTGGGCGGGATGACGCCGTGCTGCAGCGAAAGAACGGAAACGACAAGCTCGACAGAGCCCGCTGCTCCGAGCATGTGGCCGAGCCGTCCTTTTACGGACGTGACCGGGATGGAGGCGGAGCGGCTTCCGAACAGATCCTGGATGGCCTGCGTTTCGGTGCTGTCGTTGGGCTTGGTGCCCGTGCCGTGGACGTTGATGTGGTCCACCGCTCCGGGCGCGATGCCGGCGAGGGTGAGCGCCTCGCGCATGACGTGCTCGGAACCCGCGCCGCGGGGTGCGGGGGCGGTCATGTGATGGCCGTTGTTGCCGGTTGCCCATCCGCGCAGCAGGGCGAGGGGTTTTGCGCCACGCGCGGCGCAGAGGTCGGCGCGCTCGATCACCAGAGCCGCCGCGCCCTCCGTGAAGATGGTGCCGCTGCGGTTGACGTCGAAAGGCCGCACGGCGTCCTTGGTCATGGTGCGCAGCGAGCAGAGCCCGCTCCACGAAAAGCGCGAGATCGCGTCGTAGCCGACGACCAAGACGCGCTGAGCATGACCCGCCGTGATCAAGTTCGCGGCGGTCGCGGTGGCGGCCGCGCCGGAGGAGCAGGAGAGCGAGAGCGGAATGCGGAGGCCTCCAAGGCGGAACGCGTCGGCGAGCGCCGCGGCCGGCGCGGTGTGCGCGCAAAAGCGGCTCGCTGCGGCGCTGCGGCCTTCGTGTCCAAGGGGAATCAGCGCGGCTTCGCCGGCGTCGATGTCGCCGAAATTGGAGGCGGTGATGAGCGCGGTTTCGGCGAGCGAGGCGGGATCGTCCGCCAGGCCGGCTTGGGCGAGCGCCTCCCGGCAGGCGCCGGCGGCGAACCCCGAAGCGCGCGGGCCGTTCTCGAAGCCTTCCGGCGGGGCGTAGTTGCGGATCACGCCGGCTTGGGTGCAGGCGAGGCCGCCGAGGTCGAAGAGATCCATGTCCGAAATGGCCGAAGCGCCGCGCAGCAGCGCCTGCCACAGAGCGTCGACGCCCGAGCCGAACGGTGTGACCGCGCCGAGTCCGGTGATGGCGATCAGAGCGGGCTGCGAAGGCAGAAGGCCAGATGTGGAAGAAGGCTGAGAAAGCATGTTGTCCCCCGGGTTCTTTAAATTGAGAATAGGATACGCGATCTCGGCGCTTTTTCCAAGTTCCGCGTCAGCGAGGGGGACTTCATGTACGCGTTTATCGGCGCAGGATTTTTTGCAGCGCCTGACCGTAAGCGGCGCCTTGGCGCTGCATCCCGAGATCGTTGGGATGGCACCCGTCTACGGTGCCCTCGCCGTCGTGCCCGAGCATGTCTTTGGCCTCCAGATAATGGAGCTTCGACCACGTCGCGGCGTTCTCGGCTTTCAATTTTTCATAGGTGGCGCGCAGGATGCGTGCCTTGGAGGTCGGGGCGTTTCCGAACACGTTGCAGTCCTCGGCCAGCAAGATCGGCGTGTCGGGACATTTCTCGCGCAGGGCCCGGATGAACGGTTCGGCGCGTTCGCGGACCAAGGCGTCGTTCATGTTCCAGAGGCAATCGAGCACGTAGACCGAGGCGTCGATCTCGGCGAGGAGGTCGCAGAGCGCCATTTCCATCTTGCCGTTGCCGGAAAAGCCGAGGTTGACGACCGGCGCGTCGACCAGTCGACCGGCCACCGCCGTGAATGCCATGCCGGGGCGCGACGCACAACCGCCCTGCGTGATGGAGGTGCCGTAGAACACCACCGGCTTCGTGATGCCGCCCGTGCGCGGGGGCGGCGCGGACACGGTTTTGCCTTTGGGGATGCCGACCTCGATCATGGCCGTGCCGTTGTAAAGCGGCAGGTAGATGAGGCATTCCGTGTTCGGCGCCACCGAGACGTCCACCGTGTTGGTCACGGCGACGGGGCGTCCGTTCTTAACGAAGCGCCAACCTCCGGCGGTGCGCTGGTAGATGTCGACGCCGCTGACCCCGGTGGCCGGCATGTGCGGCATCGCGAGATCTTTGCTCCGGACCGCCCAGCGGACTTTGAAGGTGTCCGCGTCGGTGGCGATCCGCAGCGCCATGCCGGCCGAGTGGTGGCTCAGCCCCCATACGCTGGGCGGCACAGTGTCCTTGGCGCGCGCCGGCAGGCGGTCGTAGCACGACTCCGTGTCGCGGAAGGCCCGGCCTTCGATCGGCAGCGTCTGGCCGTCGAACCAGAGCGTCTGGCCGTCGGCGTCCGTGCGGCCTTGCCCCAGGCTCTGGGCTTCCGCCGTGATCAGGCACGAGAAAACCACGGCGAAAGCAACGTTCACTCGCAGATTCATTTCTTCACCCCTCTGTCGTTGCCCGTTGTGGGCTCCGCCGGGCGGCAACCGTTTGGCTCAGATCCCCGCGGGCTTCGTGCAAAGGAAAATCTCTTTGGTTGACGGGTATTCCAGGCCGTGTTTTTTCACGCTCTCGGCGGGCATGTCGGACGTCCGTATCATTTCCACACTGAAGCCGGACTCCGCCAAACGGGTCGCGAAATCAAGGCCGTAGAGCCGCACATGATCTTCTTGCATGAAATGCTTGAGACGGCCCTCGGGCGTCGTGATTCCGGGATCCTCGAGGGTCTTGTCGCCATAGATCGGCACCATGATCACGGCCACCCCGGCCGGCTTCAGCACACGGTAGAGCTCCGCAAGGGCCTTGTGGTCATCCTCGATGTGCTCGAGAACATGCGAACACCAGACCAGCGAGAAGCTGCCGTCCGGCAGGCGCAAGTCCGTGATGTCCATCTTTTGCATGGCCGTCGGAGAGGCGATGTCGACACTCAGATACTTTTTCGCCAAGGACTGAAGCCAGGGCGCAATGCTTTTCTCCGGAGCAAAGTGAAGCGTGTTCTCCGCAAGCGCGGCGAGTCTGTTTTTCAGCGCGAGATAGGCGAATCTGTGCCGCTCGGATGAGCCGCAGGCAGGACAGAGGAACGTGTCGGCCGGTTTGTTCGCGTAGGCGCGCCGCATGAACGCGTGCCCGCGCCATCCGCAAATCGGGCATTCACATCCGGTTCCCAAGGACAGGTAACACCGGGTCATCTGGCTGCCCAGTTTGCGGAACGTTTTCTTCAGGCTCATCGGCTTCTCCGGCTGGCGTTAATAAGGGGTTACAGTTACAAAATTGCGATACCCGTCAATTTTTGCATCCCATTCTCCCATTGTCAAATCCATAACCGATTCCCGGACGACAAAAGCCGATAAAAGCGGGCCGGGCCTCAGGTGAAGCGCCTGGCGCCTTGTCTTTCTATGTTGTGTGGAGGCGTGAAAGAAGGTAAATTAGGACCCTCTTATTTGGAACATGTGACCATGTTTTCCAGATCAGAAGAGGATATGGCAGGAGTCGGCAATGGGTAGCGATGAATTTGTGACAATCAGTGCCCCGTCGGTCACACGGACGAGCGGCGCGGGCGCGGTCATCAGTGTGACTTTTTCTTGGCGGGGCGCTGAGCGCCGCCTGTGGTTTTCCGTGGAAGAGCCCTTCGTGGACTATCTGACGGCCGAACGGTCGGACGGGTTTTTGGTTGCCCTGCTGTGTTGGGCGATGCATTTCAACGTTAACCTGCGGTTTACGGCGCCGGTTTCACGAAAGCTGTTTTTCACGGTCACAAGGTTTCTGTTGCCGACGCTGAAGGCGTCCCATCCATGGGACAACATCATTCGGATTGAAGCGCCGCTTGCGGACGGGCCGGTCCACTCGGCGGGAGCCTGCGGGACGGGCCTGTCGTGCGGGGTCGACAGCCTGGCCGTCGTCGCCGAATTCTTTCTCGACCACGAGGCGCCGCCGCCGCCCAACCGCCTGACGCATGTGACTTTTTTCAACGCGGGGGCGCACGGATACGGCCCCCAATATCCGGCGGACACCGTCGCCCGGCTGTGCCAGGAGCGCCTTGCCCACAGCCGGGCCTGCGCGCAGGCGTTGGGCTTGCCGCTCGTCTTTGTGGACTCCAATCTGATGGAGTACCTCGATTTTGCGCCACACACCAATCTGGTGACCTTGTGCAACGGCGCCGTTCCGCTGATCCTGCAGCGCCTGTTCGGCGTTTATTATATCGCCTCGTCTGTCGCGGTCGCCGACATGCGGATGGACCCCATCGTCGAGTATTTCGACCCCATCATCCTGGCGCTCCTCGGCACGGACACCCTGACGTTCTACTCCGCGGGCATGACCATGACGCGGGTGCAGAAGACCGCCTTGATCAGCAGCCTCCCGGTCGCGCACGAGTTCCTCAACGTCTGTGTGGCGAAGGGGCACAACTGCTCCCATTGCCACAAATGCCTGCGCACCATGATGACGCTCGACCTGTTCGGAAAACTGCCGGCGTTCAAGCGGGTCTTCGACGTCGATTTCTATATGCGCCGCCGGAACCGGTTGTGGGGTAAGATGCAGGCGCTTCACTATCATGATCCGCTGATGAACGAGATCTGGGACGAGCAGGCGCGGCAGCAGTTCACCTTGCCGCCCGGCTTTTGGCTGCAATACCTGAATTACAAATTGCTTCGCGTGCCCAGAAGCCTGCTGCGGCGGCTGAAGAAGCGGGCAAACAAAAAGAATTGATATGCTGTTCAGTTCCTACGAGTTCATGTTGTTCTTCCTGCCGGCCGTGCTGGCGGGATATTTCCTGCTGGGGCGGGTGGCTGGGAAGATGGCGGCGCATTTCTGGCTGGTGGCGGCATCCCTGCTGTTCTACGGCTGGTTCAAGCCGTGGTACCTGTGGATCATCCTTTCGTCGGTCATCGTGAACTACGCGTTCGTCTGGAAGATCGAGCGGCTGCCGGCCGGCGGGGCGCTGCGCAAAGCGCTTTTCGCGCTCGGCATCCTCTTCAACCTGGCGCTGATCGGCTATTACAAGTACGCGGATTTCCTGCTGGCGAACTGCAACGCCCTGCTGAAGACCGATTTCCCGGCGCTGCACGTCCTGCTGCCGCTGGGGATCAGCTTTTTCACCTTCCAGCAGATCTCCTGCGTGGTGGACGCCTACAAGGGGGTTCGGCTGGCGAATCTCGGTTTCGTCAACTACGCCCTGTTCGTGACCTTCTTCCCGCAGCTGGTGGCCGGACCCATCGTGCACCATCAGGAGATGATGCCCCAGTTCGACAGGCCGGAGTCGCTCAAGCCCGACTGGCGACACCTGAATTGCGGGCTTCATCTGCTCGCGGTCGGCCTTTTCAAGAAGCTGGTCATCGCGGACCAGGTGGCGATCTGGGCGGCGCGCGGCTTCGATAGCCCCGACCCGCTGACCTTTTTCCAGGCTTGGTTTGTCGCTCTGGCCTACATGATGCAACTCTATTTCGATTTCAGCGGGTACTGCGACATGGCGATGGGGCTGGGCAAGATGTTCAACATCAACCTGCCGATCAACTTCAACTCGCCGTACCGGGCCACCGACATCCAAGACTTCTGGCAGCGGTGGCACATCACCCTCGGGCGCTTCATGTCGCACTACGTCTATTTCCCCCTCGGCGGCAGCCGTCACGGCTTGTTCCGGACCTGCCTGAACCTGCTGGCCACGTTTCTCGTCAGCGGGCTGTGGCACGGCGCGGGGTGGACGTATGTCCTCTGGGGCGGGATGCACGGCGTCGCGCTGGTGCTCCACCGGCTCTGGAATGCGGCGGGCTTTTCGATGCACCGCCGGCTCGGGCGCGCGCTCACCTTCCTGTTCTTCTTGTTTTCGCTCGTGCTCTTCAGGTCCAGCACGGTGGACCATGCGGTCAGGATTTGGCGCAGCCTGTTCGACTTCTCGAACATGAGCTATGAAACGATTCGGGTGCTTGTGCGGCCGGACTTCTCTCTGCACGCCAGCATCCTCTTGATTGCCGCGCTGACGGTGATCTGCTTGACGTGCAAGAACGCGGTCAAACTCAGCATCTCCTTCCGGCCCACGTGGGTGAGGTTGGCCGAGACCGTTTTCTTACTGACCTGGTCGATCCTGACGATGGCCCGGATCAGTCCCTTCATCTATTTCAATTTCTAGGACGCCTATGCTGAACGTTTCCTCACGCTTTGCCGGTTTACGTGTGCGGATCAGAAGCCTGATGGGCGCGGAGCTCCACGATGCCCGCTGGTTCTGGACCGCCGTCGGGATCACGGTGCTGCTGCTGGCGCTCTGCGGCCTGACCGTGTACGTGTTCAACCCGTATATGCGGTACCACAAGAAGCCTTTGCTCAGCCCGGTTTACGACGACGAATACCGGATGGTCCCGCACCTGTTGGAAACGGCGGACTACGATTCGCTCGTCGCGGGCTCTTCGATGAGCCTGAACTTCTCGCTGGCCGACGTGCGGCAAATCCTGCGCTGGAAGAAACCGCTCAAGATCGCGGTCAGGGGCTGCCGTGCGGCAACCCATAAACTCTTGTGCGAAAAAGCGTTCAAGAATCGCGAGGTCCGCCATATCCTGACGGCCGTCGACGTTTCGATCCTCGCCAAAGAGCCGGGCAGCCACTACATCCCTTTGGAGCCGTGGCTCTACAGCCGGTCGCTTCTGCACGAATGCGCCTACCTGTTCAACGCGGATATCGCTTTCGGGGCCAACCGGGACGTGATCAAGGCCCATCTGGATAACGCCCCGAGGCTGAACCCCGACCTGATGTTCAACACCGACGATTGCAGCGGACGGGCCCGGTACGGCAAGGAACAAGTGCTGAAGGCTTTGCGCAGCCAGCAGCGCAGCGAGACGCGCTGGATCGGGGAGATGAAACAGCACGACGCGACGAATCTGGTGGAGCGGATGATGCACAATTTCGACGAGGGGTATCTGTCGCTCATCCGCGCCCACCCCGAGACGGAGTTCGTCCTTTACTACGCGCCCTACTCGGATCTCTATTGGGGGTGCGTTCTCGACGAAGAGATGCTGGACTTTCTTCTGGACATCAAAGCCCGGATCAACGGCCTGCTGCACGCCTACCCGAACGTGAAGATTTTTGATTTCCAAGCCGAGACCGCGGTCGTCACGGACCTTTCGAACTACAAGGACATCTCCCACTTTTCTCCCGCGATCAACCGCTTGATCCTTGAACGCATCGCCGCAGGCGCGAACCGGTACACGCCGGAGAACGCGGGCGCGACCGCCGAGGCCGTCCGGGCCATCGCCCGCCAAGGCGCCGAAACGCTCCGCCAGATGGGCCTGTGACGCCTTGCGGGCCGGCCGTCACGCCAGGCTTTTTGCGAGCCGTTGCCAGCCATTGAGAAAACACCACGTGGCCAGCCGCTTGCGGAGGCCGATCGCCGCCGGATCGAATACCCCTTGCGCCGACAGCTCGGCCGCGAGGTTTCTGGCACACTCCCGCACGGCGCGGTGCTCAGGCCGCCCAAGCTTGCGGGCAGGTTGAGATACGCAGGCCTTGTAAATCATGTACGAGAGGTAGCGCTTCAGCAGAAGCGCCTCCTCCGGCGGGCTGGCCTGCCGCGCGAAGTGCTCGGCGAGCGCGCGGGCGGCTTGCGCATGCGACCGGACATATTTCTCGGTCACGCCCTGATTGATGGCCGAAGCCGGATTGTTCCGGTGGAACAGAAGGGTGGCGGGGGTGAAGACCTGCCGGCGGATGGCATGCATGACCTTGATGACGAACACCACGTCCTCCGCGAAGTGGATGCCCTCCGAGAACGCGATGCCGTCGATGGCGGCCCGGCGGTAGAGGTTCAGCCAGATCTCTACCGGGTTCCCTTTCACCTTGTCGCCCTGCGGATGGAAGAATGAGAGGAAAGGTGTGTCCGTCACGTTTACCGGCACGTTGCCGGCACTGTACCGCACGGGCTCCGATAAGACGAACGCGTCGTCCACGTCGGCGTGCCGGAAGGTCGCCACGTCCGCCTGGTGCCGTTGAATCAGCCCGAGCGCCACCTCGAAGGCCTGCGGATGCAGCAGGTCGTCCGCGTCGAGGAAGGCCAGATAAGGGGCGCTGGCCAAACGCATGCCGCTGTTTCTCGCCGCCGAACAGCCGGCGTTCGGCTGCCGCACAACGGTGAATCGCGCGTCGCGCGCCGCGAACGACTGCGCAAGGGCGGCGGTGTCGTCCGTGGAGCCGTCGTCCACGCAGAGGCATTCGAACCCGGCCTGCGTCTGCCGGGCGACGGACGTCAGGCAGGCCTCCAAATGGCGGGCCGCGTTGTACATCGGGATCACGAGCGAGATGGTGATGTCAGCCATACCTATCGCCTTTTCCGGACGACCAGCGCATCGAGCCGCAGTGCGAGCGCCAGCCACCCCCTCAAAAAACACCGGCAAATCAGCCGTTTCCGCAGGCTCAGGCGCGAGACGTCGATGACGCCGGACGCGATCAGCTCCGACACCTGGCCGTGCGCGCGCTTCAGAAGCGACTCCTGCTCCAGCAGGCGACCGTCGCGGAAGAAGGCCGCCACGCACGTTTTATACACCAGCGTCGACAGGAACACGGAGATCAGGCGGGACTCTTGCCGCGAGAGCGTCTGGCACATGAAATAGTCGTGCAGCGTCCGGGCCGCCTGGACGAAAGAAAGGAGTTGCCGCTCCGAAACGCCGCTGTTGGTCGCCGAGGAGGGATTGTCGCGGTAGAACAGCAGCGTCACGGGCGTGACGGCGATCCTCTTGATGCGGTGCATGACTTTCGCCACGAAAACGAGGTCTTCGGCGAAATGCACGCCTTCGGGGAAATCGATCCCCTCGGTCGCCCGCCGCCTGTAAAGCCGCGTCCAAACCGCGGCCGACTCGCGTTTGTGCTTCTTTGAGAAAAACGACAGGAAGGGCGCCGTGTCGACGGTCGCCGGCACCTCGCCGATCGCGTAGCGCTCCGGCTCTGTCAGGGCGAAAGTGTCGGGCACGTGGCGGTATTGGAAAGACGATACGTCGGCGTCGCGGCTTTCAATCAGGTGGAGCAGAATTTCGAACGCCTGGGGATGCAGGACGTCGTCCGCGTCGAGGAAGGCCAGATAAGGGGCCGCGGCGAGACGCAGGCCCGCGTTCCGCGCGGCCGAGCAACCCGCGTTCGCTTGGCGGTGTAGGCGGAACCGGGGGTCGCGGGCCGCGTACCGCCCGACGATCTCGCCCGTGCGGTCCGAGGAGCCGTCATCGATGCAGAGGCACTCGAATTCGGAGCAGGTCTGACGCGCGACAGAGTCCAGACACGCCATCACATGGCGCTCGGCGTTATACATCGGGATCACCAGCGAAATCAGCGGCTTGCCGCTCACCGGTAAACCTCGTCCGCCCACTCGTAAGGCTCGGAGTAGGGTTCGTTCAGCAGCGTCTCGATCATGAACTTCAGCGTGCGGCTGCCGCTGAACAGCTGGTGGTATCGCGCGCGTCCGGCGGCGGCGACGGCGCGGCGCTCGTCGTCGTGCGCCTGATAGTGCAGGATCTTCTCCCGCAGATCGTCCGCGTCGTGGAAGAAGGCCGCCTCGCGGTCGCTGAAGAACTTCTGCATGTTGCCGCGGTCGCTCAGGAAGGTCAAGAGGCCGTTGCCCATGAGGTGCGCGATGCGGTCGGAGGAGTAGAGCGGCCACTCCTCTTTGCGGTTGAGATTGAGCGCCATCTTGCTTTCGGCCAGGGTCTGCTCGTAGTTCGCGCCCCAGACCGGCGGGTTGCCGAACATGCCGAAAATGTCGAAGCGCAGCTTGCCGCTCAGCGTGTCGGCGAGCTGGCGGAGGAAGGCGTTGCGGTCGTCGCCCGCGATCTCTTTGCCGCAGAAAAGCAAGTCGCGCGCGAACTCGGTTTTTTGCGAATTATCCTCGACTTCCATCGAAGGGTCCGACGGATTTGGCATGTAGGCCACCACGTTCTTGCCGGTGCAGAACTGCTTGAGGGCCGCGCCGCCGGTGGTCACGAAGATTGCGTCGGTCGACTGCAGGCGCTCCCGGATCTGACGGATGTGCCAGTCCATCCAGATCGGGTCGATGTTGAAGTGCGCCATGCGGATTTTCGGCAGGGCCGCGCGGATCTCCTCGAGCGCCCAGTTGCGGATATAGTCGCAGTGGCCGATGAAGAGGATGTCGGGCTTGAAGTTCTTGGCGGTCTGGACCAGCTTCTTGTTGGCGAGATGGCCGCCGATCTTGCGGATGCCGAGCGGGGCGAGGTAGCGCGCGATGTCGCGGTCGCTGAATTCGGCCAGACGGTGGTTGCTGCGGATGGCGCCGCAGACGAGCTTTCGCCCCGGCCCCATCTTCAGGTTGCCGTATTGGCGGAGCTGCATGTTGTCGACCATGAGAATACGCAAGGGCTTCCTCCTTCCGTGCGGCGTCCCGTGGAGACGCCCGGGCAATAAAGGACGGGTCACATCTGATCCGATGCGCAGTATGATGGCAAACTTTGCTCGAGTTGGCGACGGATAATTACGGTGGAGAAATGGCGGTCGTAAAGGGCCCGCGCCGCCGCGTTGCGGACCGACAAGGCTTCGCTGCGCGAGGCCCATTCGGATACGCTCGAAGCCAGCGCCCGCGGATCGCCCGACGGCACAAACGCGAGCGCGCCCGACGCGCCGCCCTCGCCGGGGTAGGCGTCGGAAGCACGCGTGATGACGGGGCGCCCCGCCGCCAACGCCTGAAAGACTTTATTCGGAATTACGCGCCCGGCCTTTTGCGTCGTGCCGAACACGCCGAGCAGAATGTCGGCGCGGTGGATGCGCGCGGGCAGCTGCGCGTACGGGATGCGGTCTTCGAAGAACACGTTGGGGAGCCCTTCGGCGGCTTTTTGGCACGACGGCTTCGCGGGGCCGTCGCCGAGCAGGCTCCAGCGGACAGGCGGCCCTTGATAGATCCGTGCGGCTTCGATGATCGTGTTCGCGCCGTGCAGCGGAATGAAGCTGCCGTAAAAGAGCACGTCGACGGGAGCTCCCGGCACGCGCTCCGGCGCGGGGCGGAAGAGCGTTTCATCCGCGCCGACGTACACCACCCGGATCTTTTCTTTCGGCACCCTCAGCGTCTCCGCAAAGAACGCGGCATGGCACGGCGTGTCGGCGATCACCCGGTCCGCTTTGGCAAACAGCTTCCGCTCCCAAACCAGCAGGCGTTCGGCCGCACGGCTGCCGTCCTTCAGCTTGAAGCGCTCCCACACCTGTTTGTCGTAGGCGCTGATGAGCGGATCGAAAACGAGCGGCACGCCGTGGCGGTCGCACCAGCGGCGCGCCGCCGCCAGATCGCGTTGGCGGAAGCAAGGCACCCAGACCGCGTCCGGCTGCGGCAGCCGCCGCAGCGCCGCTTCGATATCGCCCGTCATGCAGAACTTCGGATGAAAGTCGCGGAGGACCCAGCCCAGCGCGGCGAGGTGCTGGCGCACCACGCCGTTGCGGGAATAGGCGGGATCGAAACGTCCCCACCAGAGCATCTGTTTGCCGGTCGCCATGGGTGAGCGCTCAGCGCGGAACGCCGTCCTTTTTCAGGTTCTGGAAAGCGGTTGCGTAGCGCTTGCCGAAAACGCGTAGAGCGTCCGCCGAAAAATGAACCTTGTCGGGGTTTGAGCCGAGGCCCTCCGAGGACACGAGCGCGCTGTAAGGCACGGCGTTGGTGACTTGCGGCAACATCGCGTTAAAGGGCGCGTAACCCGGATGATACGAAGCGCCGAGTTCGCCGACGATGACCGGTACGTCTTTGGCATCGAGATCTTGGCGCAACCGGTCGATCATCGCCGCGAAGCGGGCGGGATAGGTGGCTCTGTTCTTTTCGGCGCAGTCCCCTTCGCCCTGATGCCACAGGATGCCGGCGAGGCGTCCGCTCTTGAGCGCGATACGCGTGCGGGCGACGGCGTTGGTGTAGAGCGTGCTGCCGGGCTTCCACTGGTCCAGCGTCGTGCCGCCAAAGGCGCACGGGATCAGGCCGATTTTGGCATCAGGCTCGTTTGCGGCGACACAGCGCGCGAACTCCGAGCAGAGCCCGACGCCGGCGACCTTGGGCTTGTCGAAATGGACGGGGTCTTTCGCGGGAACCCATGCGTTCGCCTTGTCGAGCATGAAGATGCGCGGATTCGTCTGCTGGTCGGCGGGCGTGACGATGCCGCGCCCGGCCATGTTGGACTGGCCGATCAGCAGGAAGAGCTGCAGGCCGGAGGGGGCTTCGGCGAACGCGAGCCCGAAAGAAGAAAGCAGGGCGGCCAGTACCGGCAAAAAGGCGTTTCGTCTCACAATGGGGATCTCCTTATTTTGAGATGCGGATGGCGTGCTGCTGCGGACGCAGCAGGCCGATCGCTTTCTTAATCAGCGCGAGGTTCATGGTGTGGACTTCGCGCTTCGTCCCGACGGGCGCGGGCAACGTGATGCAGAGATCGCCGCCGAGGTGTTCGCGGAACTGCTCCAGCCCGGCGAGCACATCTGGCTCGCCCTGCGCATCGGCACGGTCGAGCAAGGGCGACCACACCGGCAGTCCGCAGTCGGCGAGCCCCTGGACGATGGCGGCGCGCTCGGCGGGCGCAATGAGTTTTTTCAGCATGGCGTAGGTGCTGTCGAGCGCGATGCCGATGGCGACGGCGGGTCCGTGTCCGAGCGTGAAGTTGGACATGAGCTCCAGCCGGTGCGCGGCCCAGTGGCCGAAGTCGAGCGGGCGGGCGCTGCCGAACTCGAACGGATCGCCGGACGCGGCGATGTGGTTCAAATGCAGCGCGGCGGTTTTGTGGACCACCTTCTCCATGACGGACTGATCGCGCGCGCGCAGGTCTGGCGCGTGCTTGCAGAGATAGCTGAAAAAGGGCTTGTCCTTGATGATCGCGACTTTGAAGGCCTCGGCCACGCCGCCGATCCATTCGTGCGGCGGCAAGGTCTTCAGGAAGTCGAAATCGTCGATCACCGCGAACGGCGGCGCGAAGGTTCCGGCGAAGTTCTTGGCGCCCCCGGCGTTCATGCCGTTCTTCACGCCGACGCCCGCGTCGTTCTGCGCGAGCACGGTGGTCGGGATGCGGACGAAGCGCAGGCCGCGGTGGACCAGCGAGGCCGCGAAGCCGACCATGTCGAGCACGCTGCCCCCGCCGACCGCGATGACATAGCTGTGGCGGTCGAGGTGCCCCGCGCCGGCGGCGGTCATGATCGCACGCACTTCGGACCAGCCGTTTTTGGCATTCTCCCCGCCCGGCACGATCAGCGGTTTGCGGACGAGACACAGGCGGGCGCCGTGCGACTTGAAATAGCGCTCGATCTGGCGGGCCAGGCCTTTCGAAGCGGCGGCGAGCCCCTCATCCACCACGACCAGCGCGCGGGCCGGCCCGGCGGACGGCGGCCGGAGAATGGCCGATAGCGTTTTGTTCGACGGGTCGAAGACGCGGTGCGTGAAGCAGACCGGATAGGTGAACGGGACCGAGAATTTCTGAAAGATGGTTTTCATGCTGTGAGCCATTCGCGCAACGATGCGGCGAATTCAGATAAAGTATCGGATTTAAAGGGGAGCGTCGAGAGAAACGCGGTTTCGCAGCCCGCCCCCGTGAGGCCGTGCGAGCCTTTGATCCGGGCCGCGTCGAGGCTGGTGCGGAACGGCATGCGGCCCGCGAAAAGTTCGCAGGGGTCATAGCCGGGCTTGCTGTGGATGTCCACGTGCGCCGCATAGTCCGGCGCTTCGCGGCTGTCCGTCCACCAGGGATAGGCGAACCACGCGCCGGGCTGCGCCACCAGAAGGAGGTCGCCCGCATGCGGGTGATCGACGCCGAGCGCGGCCTGTTGCGGCTTGTCCAAGACCTGGGCGACGCCGTCCTGCGCGCGCAGAACCGCGGCCACGCGCGCTTGGGCGGCGGGGTCGAAACAGGTGACCAGCGCCACCTGATGGTCCACCAGCGCGAAGGCCTGGCTCTGATAGAAATCGGGGTAGCGCATGCCGCGCACGTCGCGCACCGCGAAAAGGCCGGCATCGCGCAGGGCGCGGTTCGGGAAGACGGCGCCGCGGGTCACGGGAGTGATGGCGTAATCGCCGAACGCGGCGGCCTCGTAGCCGTTGGCGCGGGCGGCGGCAAAGAGCCGCTCGAGCTCGCCGCGGATGAGCGCGAGGGCTTTCACGCTTTTCGGATGGTCGGGGCCGAACCGCTGAAGGTCGTAGTCGAGCCCCGGCAGGTAGGTGAAGCAGAGATCGGGTGCGTCAGGTGAGGCCAGCAGGCCGCTCACGGCATTTGCGATCCACTCCGAACCTTTGGCCGAGGCTAGCGGGCCCCAATACTGGTACAGGCGGAAAGGATGTCCCGCGTGGCGTTCAAGCTGTGCCTGGAGCGACGCGGGTTTGCTGTAGCAGCCCATGATCATGCCGCCGCCATGCTTGTGGATCGGCGCGGGCGACACGATCTGATCCGCGGTCTCGCCGAGGCTCTGCTGGAAAAAAGTGAGGCCGACCGTCCCGCCGCGCCGGCGGAACGCGTCCCAGATGCGCGGGCCTTGCACGAGCGCGGCAGACTGTTCCCAGAACCAGGGCTTGCGCAGAAGCGGGTCAAAGAACCCGTTCGCGACCATGCCGTGCCGGGCGGGCGCAAGGCCGGTGCGCAGCGTGGCCTGCGCGGTGCAGGTCAGAGCCGGAAAGACGGGCTCCATCCGCCGCAGCGGCAACCCGGCGATTCCGTTCACGCCGTTGCGCGTGGCGAAGCCGTAGCCGAGTCCGGCGACCTGAATGACGAGCAGTTTTTTCATGAGTCGTTCCGCTTCCAATGACAGGGCTCAATGATACCCTCACAAGGCTCGCAACAAGAGCATAAAATGCGGAGGAGGTGGGCGGGAATCGAAAAAAAATCGAAAAATCGTGATTGACATGAGAGGTTCAAAGCCCCAAAGTACGCGGGCGTGACTACATGGGTAGCCGCATATCCGGACCCCCTTCTCGTGTTATGGATGAGGACTCCGTATACTCAGATACATGACACAAGACAAGCGAGGGAACATGGACATCTACGTGGGCAATCTGCCTTACGACACTTCCGACAGCGATCTGCAGCAGCTTTTCGCGCAATATGGCACCGTCGCGTCCGCACGCGTGGTGATGGACCGGGCGACCGGCCGCTCCAAGGGTTTCGGTTTCGTCCAGATGGACGACCGCGCGGAGGCCGAGAAGGCCATTGCCGGCGCTAACGGTTACGACATGGGCGGCCGTGCGCTGCGCGTCAACGAGTCGCAGCCGAAACCGCCGCGCTCCGAGGGCGGCGGCGGATATCGCGGCGGCAACAGCCGTGGCGGTGGCGGCGGCCGCTGGTAGTTCCGGCATCGTGCCGTTGAATTCGAAAAGCCTTGTCGCTGAAGAGCGGCAGGGCTTTTTTGTTGCTTCATTCAGACGGAATAGACGCCAACTTGCCGCTTGTAAGCCATGCCGCGAACTTGCTACCCTTCTCCGTAACCATGGGGGTGTGCATATGAAACGACTCGGTCTGTGTTTCGCGGCGGCGGGGATGGCGTTGTGGTCAGTGGCGGATATGCCGCAGGGCCTGGTGCTGCGTTTCTCTTGTGACGAGTTCCGGAACAGCGGCCAGACGCTGCCCGATGTGACGGGCAGCAACAACAACGGGCGCGTGACGGGCGTGCGTGCCGCCTCGGCTGGCCGGCTCAACGGCGGGTGCGAGTTCACGGGGAAAAACAGTTTCGTCCAGATCCCGTCCGCGGCGCTGCTGGACAGCCCGCGTGTCACGTTCTGTTTGTGGCTCAAAACCGGCAAAGCCGAGTGGCCTGACCGCACGCTGATCGAGAAACGCGCGGACAGCGGGTACGCGTTGCGCCTCGCCGCGGGCGATAAGCAACAGGGCGGGCGGAAGGGCAAGCTTTGCGCGACCGTGGTCGGGCGCGACGTTTACAGCGACATGACGGTTGCGGATAACGCGTGGCACCACGCGGCCGTGACGTACGACGGCGAGGCCGTGAAGCTCTATGTGGACGGCATCCTCCAGCAGCAGACCGTTGCGTGGCGCGGCGAGGTCGGCGCCAAGGGGCAGGAGTTGACGCTCGGCATGAACCGCTCGGACCCTTCCGCAAAAGAAAAGGAAGCGGCGTTCGAGGGCTCGGTCGACGAGGTGCTGGTGTTCAACCGCGCGCTGACTGCGGCGGAGGTGAAGGATGCGCTTGCGGCCACGAAGCCCAAATTCACCAAACAGCAGGTGGAGCGGCGCCTGAAAGAGCTGAAAGACCTTTTCGACCGCGGCCTGATCCTGAAGGATTTTTATGACCGCAAGGTCGAAGAGTGCGAAGTTTCGCCGTAACAATCACTTTTTGGATTCGACGGGATAGACCCGCGCCCGCAGCTCCTGAGCGGGCACGAGGTGTCGCCACAGAAAGGCCTGCATGCGGTCTTCGGCGGCCACGGCGTCGCGGACCAGCGGCACGCCCGCATTCGTCGCCACGCCCTGGATCACCAGCGGCACGGTCCCGTCTGTTTCGGGCAGCGACGTCTTGACCGTGATCCTCGCCACCGTCTGCGTGCCGGTGATCGGGGCGCCCAGCACCGTGAAGCCGCTCGCGGGATCCTTCACCTGAAAGCGGATCGCGCCGGTGAAGCCGTCTTTGCGGATGGCGTGGACGGTGACGCCGGCCGCATCTTTGCCGCGCATCACGATGCGCGACGGCACGACGCGCAGGTCGAAGTCGGGCTGCGGCGCGCTGATGCGCAGACGGTATGCGTAGGCCTCGCCACCCTTGTGCTGCGCGTCGCCGAGGGTCAGCGTGTAGGTGCCGTCGGCGGGCAATTTGACCGAGAGATAGGAGTCCGCATGGTGCGTGTTCACGCCTGAACCGACATCTTCCTGGTCGTCATTGAGCGCGAGACACGCGCCTTTCGGGTCGGTCAGCTTGAGCGTGGCGTCCAGCGGCGAGTCGAGGCGGCGCGCGAAGATTTCGGCCACAAGCTCCTGCCCGGCGCGGCCCTCGAACTGGAACAGGTCGCGGTCGCCGGGGGTGCCGATGGTGCCGTTCACGACGAGGGGCGGCGAGACGCGCTGCGCGTTCTTGGCGGTGTTGTTGGGCTCGCTTTCCAGCCCGTCCGGCAGCGCGTCGATCGCGAAGGGGATGGGGTTGGAAAGGAGTCCGCCCTTGCCGCGCACGGTCAGCGGGTAGATGCCCGGGGCGCGGTCCTTCGTTTGCGGCATGAGATGGCTTTCCGCCAAGTTGACCCCTTTGACGTCGACGGCGGCGGCCATTCCCGCCTGGCCGCCGAGCGGGAAGGCGCAGGTGACGAACGGCAGCTCGCCGAGGGTGATGCGGTAGACGAAATCCTCGCGCCCGCGGAAGATCGAATCGTGGATCGCCAGGATATATTCGCCGTCCATGGGGATCTCGCAGAACAGCACGGGGTCGGGCTTGAAGCGGTAGTCGTCGTTATAGGCGACCTCTTTGCCTTGCGCATTGCACAGCACGAGGACGGGCTGGAACCAGCCGGGCACCGCATCGGCCATGTAGGGCACGAGCGTGCGGGCCTGGACCGTGAAAACCAGACGTTGGCCGCGGCGGGCGGTGAAGCGGTAGCGGTCCACGGACCCCGAGGCGATCTGGCCGTTGACTGTGCAGGGCGGGGTGATGCAGACCTCGTCGTCGTCCACGTCGCTCTGCGCTCCCGGCCCGGCCATGCCCATGGCCATCTGCATCATCTCCATGCCCATCATGGCGTCTTTGCCTTTTTCCTGCGCGCGCTTGCGCTTGCGCAGGCTCTGAGCCTCCTTGCCCAGGATCTGTTTCGGGCTGGTCGAGAGCGGGTCGCCTGATACTTCCGGCAGCTGGCCGACGTGGAACGCCATGGGGTTCGAGAGCCCTTTCGGGGTGTAGAGGCGGATCTCGCGCGGCCCGGGGGGCGCGTTCTTGGCGATGGTGATTTCGGCGACAACGAGGTTCGCGATGGAGTCGCACTGCGGCTGCTGCACGTATTCGCCGATGAATTTTTCGAGGCGCGTGATGAGATTGGAGACCGAGGCGTCGCGCTTCGGCGCGGGAAGGGCTTTCAGTTCGCGCATCTGTTCGCCCAGCAGCTGCATCTCCTGGGGATTCATTTTTTTGTTGTACTCCAGCACGCGGCCTTGCACGCCCGGGCCGGACACCGAGACGCCGCAGACCCCTTCGAGCGACTGTCCGCCGAGGGTGCAGCTGAAGGTGGTGCCTTGCTGTCCGCCTGCGGGATAGACGAAGCCGATGTAGGATTGCGCGTGGAGCACGAGCGCGGGAAACAGGAAGGTCGCAAGAAGTAACCGAAGAAGGGAAGACGTTTCTTTCATGGTCGGAACCACCTTTTTTGCGGGCAGGGCGCGTTGTCCGAACGCGCCCCGGACGCCGCGGGGAAGCATCCCCGCCGACGGCTGCTGTCTTTACATGATCTCTTTCAGGCGTCCGGAGGCCTGATACCCTTTTTCCGTCGCGGCGGGCAACACGTGCGCTTCCGCGCCCTCGGGGTGCGGAAGCTTGGCGTCGGCGTCGATGCCGGCCAGTTCGTAGATCGAGCCCAGCAGATCGATCGGATAAACGGGACGCTCCTTGACCTCCTCGCCTTTGGCGTCCGACGAGCCGACGATCTGGCCGCCCTTGAAGCCGCCGCCCGCGACCAGCACGGAGAAGACGTTGCCGTAATGGTTGCGGCCGCCGTTCCAGGGCGGCTGCCAGTCGACTTTCGGCGAACGCCCGAACTCGCCGCAGCACCAGACGACCGTGCTTTCCAACAGGCCGCGGTCCGCAAGGTCCTGCAAGAGCGAGGCGAGCCCCTGGTCGAGCTGGGGGCACTGCCGGTTCATGGTGGCGAAATGGTTGGAGTGGGTGTCCCAGCCGCCGGGATAGTTGACGGTGACGTAGCAGACGCCCGCCTCGACCAGCCGGCGCGCGGCGAGGCAGTCTTGCCCGAAGGTGTGGCGGCCGTAGCGGTCGCGCAGCTTCGGGTCTTCCTTCGAGAGGTCGAAGACGTCTTTGCCCTCGCCGAGGATCAGGTTGTAGGCCTTTTGTTCGGTTTCGCGCGCGAGGAGCAGTTCGGGGTTGTTCGGCTGGACGTTGCCCATCGTGTTCAACGACTTGAGCAGGTCGCGGCGGGCCTGTTGGCGCTGGTCGGTGATGCCTCGGGCGATGACGCCCTCGACCTCGAAGCGGTTCGCGTTGGGGTCGCCGCCGGTGGCGAACGGCTTGCACCGCGAGCCCAGGAAACCGGCTTCGGAGAAACGGCCTTGGGGCTGGGTCAGCACCACGTAGGGCGGGATCAGGCCCTTGTAGCCGGCGTTGTAGCCTTTGAACAGGGCAAAGATCGCGCCGATGCAGGGATAGGCCAAACGCTCGCCCGGCAGATGTCCGGTCTGCATCAGGTAGGCCGCGGTCTCGTGGCCGTTGTTGCGGTGGGTCATGCTGCGGATGATCGAGAACTTCTCGGCCTGCTTGGCGAGCTGCGGGAAGAGCGCGCCCATCCGGATGCCGCTCACGTTTGTGGCGATCTCGTCCTTGAACTGCCCGGTGTAGTCATAGCCGGCGTCCATCTTGGGATCCCACGTGTCGGTGTGGGACATGCCGCCCCAAAGGAAGACCTGGATGACGGACTTGGCTTTCGCTTTGGCCAAGGCCTTCGCGGGCGGGGCGTCGGCCCGGGCGATGCCGTTGAGACGGTCGGCGAGCAGGACGCCCGCCGTGCCGAAAAGGCCGTGCCGCAAGGCCTCGCGACGTGTGAGTCTGAACTGTGTCTTCATGGTCTTTCCTCCTGAAAAGCAGGTTTCCGGGTTCAGGATTAAGGCGCGAGGCCTAGTGCCGATAAAGGAATTCGTCGCTGTTGATCAGCGCCCAGGCGAGGTCGACCCCCGCCTCGTTGCCCTTCACGATGCCGGACTTCACGTAAGCCTCGACCTTGGCGGTTTCCGCAGGGGTCGGGAAGCGCGACAGGATGGTAAGATAGAGATCCTCGACGATCTCCTGCGGTTTGCGCTTGGGGTTCAGGATGACCTTCATGGCGGCGCCGGTCTCGAGTTTCTGCTGGATGTGGCTCGAGTTCAGAAGGTGCATGCGCTGCGAGGCGCTGGGTTTATTGACGCGCTCGTTTTCGAGGCCGGTGGCGCGGGCGGGGCGTCCGAACAGCTCGAGGAAAGAACTCGTGATGGAGCCGTCGGGCAGGGCGATGGCCGGTTTGTTCGCGGGGATGAAGGTGAACGGCTCCGGGATGGCGCTGGTGTAGAGGTCTGAGGTCCCGGCAACCTTGTTGATGGCGTCGATCAGCACCTCCGCGTCGAGCCGCCGCAAGGGGTAGAACGCGAACAGGGGGGCGGCCTGCTCGATCTTGTCCGCAGGAAAGATCGAGGAGAGCTGGTAGGTGCGAGAGGTGAGGATCAGGCGGTAGACGTGTTTCATGTCGCACCCGCTCTTGATGAACTCCCGCTGCAGATAGGTGAGCAGGGCGGGGTTGCAGGGCGGGTTGTCGGCGCGGATGTCGTCCGGCTCATGGATGATGCCCCGCCCGAGGAGCCACGACCAGATGCGGTTGACGATGTTGGCGGAGAACCAGTAGTTCTTGGGCGATACCAGCCAGTCGGCGAAGTCCTCACGCGGGTCGCGGTCAGGCGAGAGTTTGACCTTGGTCTTGTCGGGCAGCACGCCGACCAGCGGTCCCGCGGGCGCGGCCGCCGCGCTGTTGGTCGGCGCGGCGAAGCCCTTGTCGGGATTCCAGTAGACGATCTCCTCTTTCCACTCGCGGGTCGGCTTATAACTGACCTGAGAGAAGAAGACGGCCATGCCGGCGAGGGTGTTGGTGGGCCAGTTCTCGGCGCGGCAGCCCATGAAGGTCAGCGCCACGGCGGTGGCGATGCCTTCCGGCGAACGGTCCTGTATGGCGCGGTAGAAATTGACGGGGCCGACGCGGAAATTGCTTCCGTTCGAGGTGAGCAGTTCGCGCACGAACCGGTCGTAGGGCTTGTTGTCGCGGAGCGAGGCGCGGAGCCAGTGGTGGTAGGCCTGTGCGGCGTTGGGCCAGAGGTTGACGGGGAACTCGGCCTTGATGCGCAAGAGGTCGCTCCACTTCATGGCCCAATAGTCGGCGAACTCGTCGCGCCCCAACAGGCGGTCCACCAGCGCGCGGCGCTTGCTGAGCGAAGGGTCGTTGAGAAAGGCGCGCGCCTCGTCCGCGGTGGGAAGCGTGCCGATGATGTCGAGATAGGCGCGGCGCAGGAAGACGGCGTCGGAGCAATAGGAGGGGCGGATGCCTTTCTTCGCGAAGCCCCTGAAGACGATCGCGTCGATCGCGGATTCCGGCGCGGTGATCTTGGTCTCTTCGAAAAGAGACGATGTCTTCAACTCCGGAGCCGCGAATCCGTTCGCAACCGCACAGTATATGATGATGATCGGCAGCCAAACCCGTTTCATTCGAGCGTCCCCCTTGTCGATCCCGGCCAGACCCGCCACACGCATAATCCAGCCACATTGTTAATATGATACAGAAGCCCTGCGGGAGTCAAAGCTTTTCGGCCTTTTGTGGCCGATTCGGTTGGTGACGGGGGGAGAGGTTCGTGCGTGGCGTGTGTGGAGCCGCTGGGGGCGCGGACGGCCCCGTCCGCGTGATGACCGGTCACGCAAGGCCAACGGGCGGCCGACGTTCAAACGACCGCCGACCGCCCGTCGTCTGACCGCTTTTTCGCGGACGAGGCCGTCCGCGCCCCCGGTTTTGCGTCACGCGTTCATCAGAAACGCAGAATCTCGTACCACTGTCACCAACCGATTACCTTATTGTAGCCCTTTTCGGGTTCAGCGACCGGTCTGTGAATCGGAGGATGGACGGGTGCACCGCGTGATGCGGAACTTCGACCGGCGATGGAAAAGGCTTGCGGCAAACCCGCCGTTCACGATAAATTGGCACTCCACAAAAAAGGAGAAGCCGCCTTGTTTAGAATCAAAACGATGGTTTTTTGGGGCCTGATTCTTTCCGCGCTGTTGGCCCGGTGCGCCGAAGAGAAGCACGGGCGGCTGGAATGGGTCGGTTCGAACACGGTTTGGGTGGGAGAATACTTCTACACCGAGGACCGCACGGCCCGTCACAAGATCAAGAATACGGGCGAGGCCCCCCTCCGGATTTCCCGCGTGGTCCTCACGTGCAGTTGCATGCGGCTCGATTCTTTCCCTTCCGTCCTTCAGCCGAATGAGTCCGGCGAGGTCGTGGTGACCATCCGGAAGAACGAGGTCATGGGCACCTTCCAAAGGATTTTCTTTATCGAAAGCGACGATCCTGCCAAGCCGCGGCTGCAGGGGGCGATCCAAGGGAAAGCCTGCCCGCTGTTCAAAGTCGACTGCGACCGGGAGCCCGTGCTGAAAGATGCGGAGCCGGGGATGGTCTGGACCGGCAAGTACACGGTGACGGCGATGCGGGGGGGGTACACGCTCTCACATCCCGTCGTGCTGAACCATGGGACGCGCTGCGAACACGCCATCCGGACGAACGCGCAGGACCTCATCAGCTACGACGTCACCTTCGTGACAACGGTCGTGGACACGAAGAACGGGGTCGAAAGCGTCCTGCTGTTCAGCGTGCTCGACAGCAAGGGGGTCAAGCAAGAGGACGTCGCCCCCGTGCGGATTTCGTTTAGGGGCGGCTATCCTAGCACGTTCAAAGCCATCCCGGAAAAGCTCTTGATTCCCCGTTCCGCTAAGCCCGTCACCCGCCGGGTAAACCTGTCGACGCTGTCGTCCCGGCTTCCCGAGGACGCCAAGCTCAACTGGCACAGCGGGCTGGGCGGAGTCGCGGTGACGTACCGGCCGAGCAAGAGCGGCATGGCGTTCATCGCCGAGGTCACCTTCCAGACGAACGCCGTCCAGCAGCTCTTCGACAAGGGGTCCGAGAACATGACCTTCACCTGCGGTGACTGGTCCGTCCAGGTGCCCGTCCTTCCCTCCAAGTAGAGGGGCGAACGGCGGATCGGCGGGCTGATGGCCGGTGACCGCATGCGTTCCAGAGGCGCGGCGGCGCGGCGCCGGTTGCGCCTGCCTGCCTGCCGGGGCGGGTTTTGTGTAGGCCCCTTGGCCGCAATGGTTAACGGAATCCATCGAGGGCCTGCGGGATGGGGGGGCGGTTGTTCGGCCCCCGCAATTTTTTGATTTTTCCGCTTGCAAAGTCTGCGGCACTATACTACAGTGATTGCGTTTTCAGGCATTCCAGGTTGCCACCGGTGACGACCGGGAAGGGGCTTGGGAACCAGCTGTTGCCGAGTGGCAACGGTTTGAGTGGTTTATCCGACGGGCCGTTAATACGGTTATAGAGGATAACTGAAAAAAGGTTAAACGGACGCGTGTCCGGTTTAATCCGAGCGGTTCAACGCTCGTTGTTTGTACAAACAAAGAAGAGGGAGTACACATGAAGAAGTTGTTATTGTCTGCCGCTACCGCTTTGCTTGCGGTTGGTGGTCTTTATGCAGCGTGCGAAACGCCTGATCCTGTGACGGTCAACACGGCCGACGTGTATGATTTCAAGGCGACCGTGCGGACCATCGCGAACAAGAAAACGACCAGCTCGTCAGCCGATGATTGCGGCACGATCACGACCGGTCTCTGCTGCTATCGCGTGACGGCTAGCCGTTCGTTCAAGGGCGTCTTCATCAGCTGCGACTGCGAGTCCTTCAAGCCGGGTTCGGCGTTCTTGTACATCGGCACGTCCGAGAACAAGTACGGCTACATCGACGACACCATCGAGGGCGATGCGACCTACAGCTGGCCGATCCTGAACATCTACGGCGCTTGCAGCTCGAGCAAGGCAAAGTACATCCAGGGCCTGATGAACCTGTCCTTCGTTGACAGCGTCGGCGTCACGGTTGTGGACAGCGTCGAGACCCCGATCACCAAGACGTACTCTCTGCAGGCTGCCGGCTTCGGCACCCAGAAGAACGCCAAGGTGTACAGCATGTCCGGTTACATCACCGGGCAGGTTTCCACCACGCCCTGCAACTGCACGGCTGCGTTCGAGGCTGCTTTCGCTCCTTGCGATCTGGCCGACATCAGCACCGAAGCCAACGCGGTTGGCGGAACGTTCACGCTGAAGTACAACGCGTCCCTGAGCAAGTATGCCGCCACCTACGGCGGGCAGACTGGCTTGGCCGTCGCTCAGAAGGTGTTCGGCACCTCCGCGACGTATCAGACGACCGTTCAGTAAACCGATACATCTCGGTTTCATTTGAGTCTGGATAAGGGGTGGACGCTGAAAGGCTCCACCCCTTTTTTATTTAGCAAGGAGCGTTCATGAAGAAGCCGGTTTTTGCCGCGGTGGCGGGCGTGTTGGGGGCGATGGTGTTGGCGGGGTGTGCGGAGCACGCCCACGAACGGTTGGCCCCGGGGGAAGTCTATACGAATCAGGTATCGGCCGCCTTTGCGGATCTCCGGCCTGACGACGTCCTGGTCAAGATCAACGCGCACGCTTTGACGAAAGCCGGACTGGACGAGCGGATCGCGGACGATCTCGCGGTCAGCCAGGCCGTGAACGCCGATTTCTTCGCAAAGGCTTCGGCGGAACTCGAGCGTTACAAGCTCCAGCTCCGCGCGCGGTGCCTGAATCGTTTCCTGGTACACGCGGTGGTGCTGGATGAGGCCCGGCGCAGAAAGGTGCAGCCCGCGGCAGACGACCTGAAGGCCGCCAACGAGATGATCGAGAAGATCTGTACGCTGCGCAAGATCACGCGCCAGGCGTACGTCGAGACCTTCGCTGAAAAAGAGAAGGCCGTGGCCCGCCGGATGACCGACGAGGCGACGATGCGTGCCCTTTTCCGGGCGCAATTCGGCGACAAGTTGCTGGCCTCCGACAAAGAGGCGCTCGATCTCCAGAACGAGATCAAGGAAGGCAACAAGGGCGCCGAGCAGACCAACGCGCTCGTCAAGGCCTCGCTGGAGCAGCTCGCCGAGAAGTTGCGCGCTACCGCCGGCGGCAAGCCGTCTGACCTGCTGCCGGAGATCACCCGGCAGCTGCCCGCCGGCATGGTCGCCGAGAAGGTGGAAAAACGGCTGGAGAAAGAGTTCACGGATGCTGAGGTGACCGAGGCGCTTGCCGGACTGCCGGTTCTGCAGTGGTCGCCGGTCGTTGAGCTGGAGGAGACCTTCGATCTCTACTTCATCGCCGACCGCCAGAAGGACGACGAGGCGAAACAGTACCGGTATGACCTCATCCGCGTTTATGCCAAGCGCGATCTCGGTTTTGTGGAGCCGAGCCTCGAAGAGCTGAAGAACGACATTGCGAGAAGGAAGCGCGAGGCCCTGCAGGCACCGTGGGTGCTCGAGCTGTTGAAAAAGGCGCGCGTCAGCTATCCGAAGGGCGTGGCCTGGCTGGAACGATAAGCGGCACTTGATAAGAATGGCAGAAGCGCTCGTTCTCCCCGCAGGTCTGTGAATCGCCGGTGCGCCGGGGGCCAAAATGAGGGCGAAGTATCCGTTGACGCCCCCGTAAAGGAAGTGTTACGCTAGACAATGTTTACGGATTGGAGTTTTTAAGTACGGTGGAGGTCTCATGAGGCGATATTTTTTGACGGCGCTGGCAGGTGTGTTCAGCGTGAGTACGCTTTGGGCGGCTTATGTGCAGGTTGTTTTCCCGTCGACGAATCTGCCGGTGAATGTCGGCGAATGGCACAAGAGCTATGATGCCGTTTTCGCAAAGGGGAATACCGAGAACATCCCGGTCGTTGCGCTTTTGGGAAGCACGTTTTGCTCAATCTGCTCGACGTTTGACAAGGAGCTGACGAACAGGACCTTCACCGCTTGGCAGAAATCCAGCGGTCTGCTGTTCCTCTATGGCAAAGTCTACAACGGCGATTGGTCCGAATACAATGTCGCCCAATTGTTCAAGTTGGTCGGCAGCGGCGCCATTCCGCGCGGCGTCGTCTACTGGAAGAAGGCCGACGGAACGACGGTGAAGCAGATCTTCGAGGCCCAGCACTGGACGGCACAGCAGTTCATCAACTACATCACGGGGCTGGTGGGGACATACGTGCCGCCGGCGCCTTTGGACGCGTCGGATCCGAACGATGACGCGTATAGCGGCACCGCAGTGTCGAATCTGACCGCCGCGACCACGACGACGTGGACAACGGCGCGTTCGCTGAGCGGGACGGACACCAATGACTGGTTCAAGGCAACGCTGCAAGCCGGTAAGCAGTACCAGCTGTCCGCGAAGAACGTGTCGGTCAACAACGCCGCGCCGACGGTTTCCGTCTTCTCGTCCACGGGCGGCGTGCCGGTCTCGCCGGCAGTGGCGACGGCTGCGCTGACATCCTTGACCTCCGGACTCATGCTCAATCCCGCCGCGAGCGGCACGTATTATGTTCGGGTCACGCGCGCACCCAATACGACTGCGACGGTCTCCTACACGTTGGGGCTGCGTGAACTGCAGGCGTGCCAAGTGTCGTTTGCGGCGCTGCCTTCCGAGATCGAAGAGGACGCCGGAAAGATCGCGCTGACGCTGAACCGGTCCGGCCGGGAGACCGACGCGGTGGCCGTGACGGTCACGACGTCGAACGGGACGGCCACAGCCGGGACGAACTACACGGCCGTGAACAAGAGCTATGCGTTTGCCATCGGAGAAACGAGCAAGACGGTCGAGATTGCGGTCAAGGATATCGCGGGCCCGAACGGCGACCGGACCTTCAACGTCGCGTTGGCCTCGGCCGATGTGCAGATCACGTTGGGTGCGGCTAAGACGGTCACGATCAAGGATGTGGACAAGAGCTTCGATGACGCGGACGGAGCCGCCGGCGTCGTGGATGGCGATGATCTCGCGACGGGAGCCACTTTTCTGACCACCCTGCCTGAGCCGCAAGTGACGGCTGATCATTATCTGAGCACCCAGGACACCAACGACTGGTTCTGCATCACCGGTGTCGTTTCCGGCAAGACTTATCAGGTCGGCGTGACGGTGGCAGAGGCCCGTCCGGCCGGCACCGTTTCGGCGGATGTCGCTTTTTATTACGGCAGTGCCGCGCCCGCATTCATGCAGCGGACGGCGTCGTCGCTGTTGGCGGCCGCATACCGGTTCACGGCTACGAACACCGGATCGGTCTATATGAAGGTGTCTGCGCCGGCGGTGGCGGGCTCCAATTTCCGCTATCGGCTGAGTTATCGCGAGTGGGTGCTGCCGGTCGTGTCCTTCACCTCCGGCACCGTGAGCGTTGCGGCGAATGCGGCGACGGCGAAATCGCTGAACCTCGCGCTGGTCCGCACGCAGAACGCCGATGAGGCGGTGACGGTGTATTTGAATACGGCGGACGGCACCGCCCTCGCGGGAACGGATTACACGGCGCTGGCCAACCAGCCGGCGGCGTTCGCGGCCGGCGTGACCAACGGAACAAAGGATGTCCAGATTCTGCCCGACGGCGGCGTCTGGTCCCCCGACCGGCAGTTCACGGTGACGATTGCGGAAAGCGCCGGCGTCATCCAGGCCGCCGGGCAGCACAGCGCGACGGTGACGGTCGCCTCCAGCCGCCCGATGGCGGATGCGTCTGACGGTTCCGGAGCCACCGACGGCAACGCGGCGAAAGAGACGGCGACGCTGCTGACGATGGCGAAACAGCGCCAGTCCATCGAAGCGTCATTGAACGGGACGGACACGAACGACTGGTATGCGTTCGAGGTTCAGGCCGGCGTGGAGTATTTCCTCAAACTGGCGTCGCTGTACACGAACGCCACCGGGCTTGCGGCGTCTGTGATTCTGCCGGGCGAAACGGCGGAAACGCCCGTGACGCTGGATACTCTCGCGGCGGGTTACCATCTGACTCCCGCCGCGGCCGGCACGCTCTGGCTGAGATTCAGCCGCACCGCGGATGTTGCCGCCTGCGTGCTGTACACGCTGGATTACCGGGAATGGGTGCCCGCCGTGGTCTCCTTCACGGTGTCGCAAGTGACGGTCAGCGAGTACGTGCAGCAGGTCGAATTGTCGGTCGTCTGCACCATGGAGGTCCCGATGGAGGTCTCCGCCCGGATCACGACGCAGGACGGGAGCGCGACGGCCGGGGACGATTACGTTGCGCAGGACGTGCCGCTGCTGTGGACGGATGCCGACCCGACCTACAGCGTGAAGAAAGTGACGATCCCCCTCCTGAATAAGAACGTGCTTTACGAGGGGACTGAGCTCTTCACGGTGAAGCTGGATTCGGCGGATGCGGTTATCGAAGCGGACACCATCACCAACGTGACGGTCCGCCTGACCGAAAAGGATGTGGGCAAGATCGGCAGTTTCGCGATCGCGGGCTTCCAATTGGACGGTTCGGCGACCTTTGTTCCTTACACCACGCTGGCCGCGTCGATTCCGGACGGGCAAAAGATGACGGTGACGGTGAAGCGCTTGTACGGCAACGCGGGTGTTGTGACGAACCTGCTGAAATGGAGCGACAACTCCGCGACGTATCCGGTCGTCTTCGAAGAGTTCCAGACCGAACGCACGGTCGAGGTGACGGCGCCCGCTTCGGAGGGCGTCTACAAAGCGCGTCAGTATTTGTCGCTGACGCTCTCCACGGCGACGCGCGGCGCGTCGGTCACCTCCGCGAATGCGTTGCGGTATTGGATTACGGACAGGGATGCGGCGCTGACGAGTTACGTGGCCGACCGCACGAAGGTTCCGTTCAGCAGCAGCAGCCAAGCGTGGTACGTGTCGGGCACGGGGACGGTGGACGAGGTTGTACGGTCGAAGGTTCTGGCGCTGAACGCCACGGCCGCGATGTCGGTCACATTGGCCGGCAGCGGGACACTTTCGTTCGAGGGCGTGTCGGATGGCGCGGGTACGCTGACCTGCGCGGGTGGCGGCAACACGGCGACGTTCGCCTTAAGTTCGGGCGTGCCCACCAATATGGTTTATGCCGTGGGGACGGGCAACCGGACGGTGACGATCACGTTCAAGGCCGGTTCGGCCAACGCGTCGGTCGCGTTGCGCAACATCCAGTGGACGCCGGGGGCCGACGTTCTGTCCAAGGGCACGTTCAACGGCGTGGCGGAAGACGCGACATACGGGAACGGCTTGTTGCGCGTGTCGGTCTCGGCGACGGGATGGATGACCGGCAAGATCCAGTTCCCCGCCAAGACGTTCACGTTCACCGTTGCGGGGTTCGCGGGGAACGGGGTTGAGACGGACGGCGTGAAGACCAACCTCACGTCGGCGTTCACGGCTGTTTCCGGTACCACCCGAATGGAGAACTTGGTCCTTCAGTTGGTCACGGATACGCGGTCGAGCCGGTCGGTCCTGTCGATCGAGGGCGGAACCCTGAGCGCGGTGGCCTACCGCAACGCGTGGGCGGACCGCCCGCTGACGGGCGACACGGCGAGTGTCAAAGGCATCGCGGAGAACTACTACACGGCCGTGCTGCCGGGTTATGCCGCCTCCACCTTCGTTCCGGAAGCGGCGTGCGGCAGTTCCTTCTTGACCATGACGGTGTCCAAGAGTGGTGTCGTGAACGGCTCCGGCGTGCTGGCGGACGGCACGGCGATCTCGTTCTCCTCGACCGTGGTTGTGCCGGAGGCGGGCCAAGGCCAGGTGTATATCCTTGCCGCACCCACGACATACAAGGGCGGCTATGTCTTTCTGACGCTCGTTCTCACGGCGAAAGAGGACGGCACGTATGCCATCGAGGCCGCAACCAGCGGTGGCGCCTGGATCAGCCAGGCCGCCACGACGGGGTTCACTCGCGTCCTCCGGAATCTGTCCGGAGGGTACTACAGCAAGACCTCCAGCCTCTCGGACTACTATCTGGGGCTGGACCTTTCTGTCAAGCAGTCGGAGCCCGATAGCGCTCCGGAGTACCGCTACACGCAGTGGAACGGGAGCGCGACCGCAGCGGTCGAGACCAATGCCACGGTGTGGGCAGCCTCTGAAGGGAGCGCGCTGGGCACCCTTGCGCTCAACCGTTACGGCGTGGGTTCGTTCTCGGGGCAGAACGCCTCGGCGATGACGTATGCCCTCACGAAGGCGACGGGGCTTTTCACGGGCCGCTTTGCGGCGCTCTTCGATGTCCAGACGACCGCCGGCGGGACGGTGAACACCGTCAAGCGGACCGTCACCTACAAAGGGGCGATGGTCCCCGGACGTTTTGACCGCGAAAGCGATTCGATCGAAGGCGCCGGATACTATCTGGCGACCCAATATGACGGTCCGACGGCCACGGTGAAGTCGTACGAGATCCTCATTCAACAGCAACGTTATTAAGGAGAGCCAGAGATGTATCTCGTTTCACGATTTCGTTTCCTCTTGCAGGTGGCGCTTTTCGCCTGCGCAGGGTTAGCCTTGCCTGCTTGGGCCGCGATTGCGGTCGGAGGTTCCACCACCGTTACGCTGGATGCGGACGGGTATGCCAAGGTGGGCATCAGCGGTATCAGCCAAGGAAGCGCCTACACCTTTTGGACAACCGGTGCCGCCGACGGTGTGAATATTGACGTGGTTTGCAGCTACGCGGAAAAATACACGGGCGAGACCGCCACCATGGAAACGGGCTGGCTGGCCACCGGTGAGCCGGACTATTACTCGTCGACCTGCCGCGCCATTGTGACGGCGGATGCGTGGGACATGCTGGTGAGCGATGAGTTTGTGACCTATGCGTTCAAGTCGGCGTATCTCGAAGTGTCGGGAGAGGCCGGGGCCTCGGTTTCGATCTCGTCGTCCAAAGGGGTCGTGAGCGAGATTCCGCCCACGGGCGTGGCGGAAAAGCCGGACACCACCGTCAAAAGCGTTACGACGAACGCCGTCACGAAGTCCGCGACGGTCACCGTTGAAGGCCGGTACTATTACGCGGTGCCGTTGACTGCGGGCGAGCGTTATCGGTTCACGGTCACGAAGGGAACGGATGCGAACGGCGGCTTCGGGCTGACGGTGGAGGGCGCGGAAGGTGTTGACGATCCGGCCAAGATGGTGAATGTGAGCACCAACACGCTGAACCCGATCCTGTATGTGGTCCCCGCGGAAACAGGGACGCATTACGTCATCGTCTCGGGTGATTACGGGAAGACCTTCGGCTTGACGTTCGAAAAAACCGGAATGCGCCTGCCCGCGAGCCATACGGCTTTTGCCGAGGTCGACGCGGCTGCGGCCTATCCGGTCATCGTCGAGGGCATCCCCGTGGGGGCGCGAAACGACTCCGGCGATCTCTTCTACGATCCGGTGATCGACGCCAGCCTCATCAAAATGGCGTCGCTGACGGCCGGCCGCACCTACCTGTTCGAGACGTTCTTTGACGCCGCGGTGCCGACCCAGTCCGTGATGGAGATCTACGACGCGAAGGGCAGCGTGCTCTTCCGAAACAGCTTGAAAGACGTCGACGTGATCGGTTCCAGAATCGCGTTCACGCCCAGCGCGACGGCCGCCTATTGGGTCGGCATCGCGCAGCGCGACGCGGCGGACACGAACGGCGTGGTCGCGGGCATCGTCTGCGATCTGCAGATCGACGATCTCGGCGTGCTGGCGGCGGAAGCGAATGATACGGCGGACGGGTCAAGCGCGCTGGGCTTTGTTCTGGGCACGGCCGAGACGGAAGGCGCGTTGCAGGGCGCGTTCCGCTTTGATGCGACGAACCGGGTGGATTGGTACCGGCTGGATACGCGCAGGGGCATCGCCTATAACCTGAAGGCGGTCTCCGAGCGCTATTCCGCGCTTCGTCCCATGAACATTTCCCTGTATAAGAAAAATGCGCAGAACGTGTTGGTTCTGGCGACCGATCTGGGTGACCCCCAGACGGATCGTCTGTATACGGCCACCGATTCGGCGACGTATTATGTGAAGGTCTCGTTGCCGGACGGCGCGGGCTGTGACTATCCCTATGACTTGTATGCCTGGATCAACGGCAGCAACTATGGCTTCCTGCACGTGGACCTCAAGGGGCCCGCGCTCGGCGCCGCGACGTGGAACGTCTCGGGCGAGAGCACGGTCAAATACGTGTCGGGCGGCGAGATTGTTTATGCCGCGGGGCAAGTGACGGTGCAGTTCTCGACCTTGACGGGCTGGAACAAGCCCGCGGATCAGACGGTGACGGTGGCGGCGGGAAACACCCGGACGATGGTGGTCGGGAAATATAGCGATCAGAAGGATCCCGCGGATGACCTGCTCGCGGGTGCGGTCGCGATCTCGCCGACGATGGCGGTGCCGGTGTCGCAGTCCCGCAGCCTTTGGGACTCCGATGCGCGGGACCTGTTCAAGCTGACCGTCGTCTACGGGAACATCTACGATCTGAGCCTCACGGACATTGCGGGGGCTCCCTACATCCGTGTGTACCGGCAGGCCGTCCAAGACGCGGCCACGAAAGTCGTTTCCGGCGAGGTCATCGCGGCGGGACGGGACATCCGGTTCACCGGGCAAGAGGCGGGCACCTATTACGTCGAGGTGGCGCATGAGAATCCTCTGAGTCCGGTGGACAGTTCGTATACGCTGAAAGCGACCGCCTATGCGGTCGGATCGGTCAAGCTCGACAAGACGGCTTACACGGTCAAGAAGGGAACCCCGTCGGTGGTGCTCACGCTGTCCCGCAGCGGCAAGGACGGCAAAGTGCGCGTTCGCTACACGACGGTCGAAGATACGGCCAAGGCGAATGTCAACTACGTTCCCCAGACCGGCGTCATCACGTGGGGCAACGGAACGAACACGCCGCAAAAAGTGACCGTCACGCTCATCCCCGATCTGTACACGACCTATACCGGCGACAAGACGTTCCTGTTCAAGCTGGACGTTCTCGACCCGGCCGACTTTGAAGACGGCGAACTGATTCCGGTGTTGGCCCAGACCGAGGCCGCCGTGACGATCACGGAAACCGTGAAGGCCTCAACGGGAACGGTCGCGTTCTCCGGATACGGCGATGCGTTGCCCGAGGCTTTCGCCAACCCGTCGAAGGCCGCGGTCATCGTGCCGGCGGGCGATGCGTTGACGCTGTGGGTTGAGCGCGCCGAAGGCTCGGACGGCGATGTTGAGGTGGAGGTGGCGACGACGGGTACGCAGACGGCGGGCAACGAATTTTACGTGGGCGTGACGCAGGCGCTGCACTGGGTGAGCGGAGATTTGTCGGCGCAGCCGGTGAAGATCGACACGCTGGTCACCGGCACGAACCAGATGGCCGACGGGGCCTTTACGGTCAAGCTGACGGCCCTTAAGACCACGGGGAACACCGTGAAGCTGGGCAAGGTGTCCTCGGTGGCGGTCACGGTCCGCGATCCGAAAGTGGCGCTCACCTCGTCCGAGTTGTTCGCGACCACGGGCTTCAAGGCGCAGGGCGTGACGGCCGCCGACACCACCAAGAATTGGTTCTTCGACCGCGAAGGAGCCTTGCGCTCCTATCCCTTGGCCGCCGGCAAGACGGCGACGCTGACTCTGACGCTGACCGGACCCGGTGTGCTGAAAATGACCCCGGTGCTGGTCGGGGCTGCCGAGGGCATCGACACGTTCGGCGCGAAGCTGGGGACCAAGGTTTTAACGGAGCTCGGCACCGTTTACGTGCCGGCGGGCAAACAGACGCTGACGCTGACTGCGGCGGCGGGCGCGGGATCGTCCGGTGAAGCGTACGCGGCGCTGTTGCCGCTCGACGGCGAGAACGTGTTCGACTGGCAGGCGCTGACGGCGCCCACGCCGGTCTTCCCGCTGAACAAGAGCGTCGTGGACATGAGCAGTCTCGACTTTGTCTGGACCGCGTCGCCGGCGGCCACCCTCTACCGGTTCGTGCTGGGGACCAACGCGTCCGCACCGGAGAGCGCACCGATCGTGAACGAGTACGGCGCTGTTCCCGACTATTGCGGTGGCTGTTTCAGTCTGGGCCTCGTCGGCGGTAAGACGTACTACTGGCGCGCGTATGCGTTGGTCGTCACGGAGGGCGTGACCAACCTCACCGTTGCGGGGGCCGTCAATTCGTTTGTCATGCCGGCGGTCGTCTCAAAGACGACGGTGGCAACCGCTGACGGAACGGTGATCGAAGGCGGCGGCAGTCTCGCGTCGTTCGAGCTGATTCAGGGTCTTTCCGCCACGCTGCAGCTGGGGGTCACCACCAACGGGATTGTCACCTATTCGGTCCTGACGGGCAAGCTGCCGGACGGCCTCGCCATCAAAGGCAACCAGATCACCGGCGTGCCTTCCAAAGCGGGTACGTATGCGGCAGTCGTGGTCGGCAAAGCCGGCACGGTGTCGCTCGAAGCGGTGCAGATGTCGTTCACCGTGACGCCGATGAATCTGGCGGCCGGGTCATTCAGCGGTGTGCTGAACGGTTTCCCGTCCTATGTGACGTCGCCGGACGTGGAAGAGGAGATCCAGCAGCTGAAGCTCGCGAGCGTGTCGCTGACGGCCCCCACGACGGGCAAACTGACGGCCAAGGTGCTGTGCGGCGGCAAGACCTTGAGCCTGACGGCGACGGGATACAGCGAGGACGTTCCGGATATGGGTAACGGCTTGCCCGGACTGCGCGCCAAGCTGACGTCCGTTTCAGCGATCGGCGTGGCCAAGTACACCAACGAGCTGACGCTGGTGGTCTGCCGTGGCGAAGAGGCCGATCCGGAGGCGATCGGGCAGGTGGCGCGGGTCGAGGCCATGCGGGTCTATCTGCAGTCGCGGACGAGTACGACGAATGTGCTGATGGCGGAGTTCGCGGAAGACGATGCGAACGTGCTGTACCGCGACAACCGTTCCGTTGCGAAGTCTGCGTCCGCGTCGTCGTCTTGGGCCGGCTACTACACGGTCGCGCTGCCTTGCGACATGGCGCAGGAGGGCTATCCGGGTGGCGCGGGCTATCTGACGCTCACGCTGGACGCGAAAGGTGCCGTGAAATACGTCGGCAAGCTGCCAGACGGCACGACTTTGACCTCGGCGTTCAATCCGTTCTACGTCTTGGATCCCGACCGGGGTGTCGCCACCGAAGTCCGGATTCCGTTCTATGCGGGGTCAGCGTTGTATTCGGTCGGCGGCCTCGTCACGTTGGCCTTTGACGAGAATGTCGGGGCGGTCGTGGCGACGGGTGAACTGCAGTGGAACAACGTCAATGCGAAAGCGACGAGTGGCGGGATCGGGTTCGAGTCTAATCTGGAAGTGGTCGGCGGCTATTATGACAAGTTGCTGAACCTGCAGGCGTATTATCTTGGATATACGCTGACGGCGGACGTCGACGAGGCCCTGTTTCCGGAGGCGCTGGACGCGACCTACACCTCGCTGATTTATTACCCCAGCGACAGTGCCTCGTACATGCCGGTGAAGGTGGCGATGAACACGATGCTGACCGATAAGCGGGTGCTCGTGAAGGATCCGACGGCAACGACGCTGAACGACTTTACGCGATCCGTGAATCCTTCTAATCTGTCGATCAAGTTCACGCAGGCGACGGGCCTCTTCACCGGCACCTTCGGCCTGTGGTACGAGGGGGTCAGCACGACGACGGGCGGTGCCGTTCAGAAAGAGCTCCCCGTCTCGTTCGCGGGGGTCTTGACCCATTATCAATCGTTCGGCTCGTCGATCTACGCCGATACGCCGGGAATGGGGTACGCGTCGGTCAAGGCGTCAGCGACCTGGACGCAGACCCTGCTCTTTACATTAAGCAAGAATGCGGATTTGGAGGAGCCCGCCGAAGGGCTTCCCCGGAATCTGGACAACTAACAGAAGCATACGCGCCGTCATACGGGACTTTTCTTTTCCGGCGGGCAGACGTGCCGGAAATGCCGCGGAAACGCAGAGCGTGGAGGGGCAGAGAGGAAAGTGAACGGAGACGGCGAATGTATTTATGAACGTTAACGGCAAAAGGACCCTTGTTTATGTCAATGCAACCGAGTAAAGGGGCGCTCCGGATCTTGATGCTTGCGCTTCCGGCCGTTCTCATCCTGGGTGCGCTGTTGTACTTCCGGAACGGGATGGAACAACCGGCGCAAGAGGGTGCGGTGCCGGGGACAAACGCGGTGTCGTCAGCCAAGAAGGCGCTGCCGGCCGCGCGGAAGGCCGCCGGGAAAAAGGCTCCGGATATCACAACGGGCGCGGCGGACGCGGCCCAGACCAACGGCGCTGCCGGCCGGCGTGATCCGAAGAGCAACATCGAGGACGTCACCAAGGCCCTTGACGGCGCGCTGGATGCCGACAACGCCAGCAATATTCTTCAAGAGGCGCGCCTGCTTCTGAAGCACCAGAATCCGGAGGTCCGCAGACGGGTGGTGGACGCGCTGGCCTGGACGGGGTTGGACGGGTTCAAAGAGCTCACGACGCTGATGACGGATCCCGACCCGGACGTCGCGGAGGCCGCGCGGGAAGCCTGGAAACAGGAATACAGCATGATGGAGTCGTCCGAACTGAAAAGCGAACTGCTGAAACAGGTCGGCGATATGGCCGTCCAGGGCGGCGATAACGAGCTTGCCGGCGACGTCGTGGAGATGATCACCATGGACATGGACATGAGCGATCTCGTCAAGGTGGAGACCCTGCAGGGCTATTTGGGGCAGACGGAGGATGCGGAGTGTATCGGCAAGATTCTGGACGCCATCAACGAGGTGGCGCTCCCGGATACGCCGATCACCAAGCCGGACGAGGTTGAGGACATATTGTCGAATTTGAAAAAAGAAGAGGCCGCTTCCCAATTACAAGTGAAGTGAGCCATCGAAGTGTTGCCCGGTCTGCGGAGCGAGAGTATTCGGAAGCCGGAGACGGGGCGAGATTAATTGTGAAAGCGTGTCAGCGAAATAAGGAAACGGGGAAGATGACATTCAAGGCTGGGTTCGTTGCTGTCGGGATCGCGTTGTCTATTTTATCCGCCCAAGCGGCCGTCGTGAAGAGGCCGGCGATCGTGCCGCGTTTCTCCGGCGCGGCGGTCGGCGAGTGGACGATGGATCTTGACGCCGCCTTGACCCAAGCGCGGGCGGGCACGAACAACGTCGTCGTGATGTTCACCGGAGCGTGGTGGTGTCCCCACTGTCAGGCGCTGGAGGAGAAAGTGCTGACCCAGCCCGCTTGGGAGGAGTTTGTGGCTTCGAACCGCCTGTACCTCGTCATCATGGACTTCCCGGGCCGCGCGGACCAATACTGGTGCTGGCTGCGGGAGACGAACTATGTGGAGAGTGCCGGCCTGACGCTTGCGCAGGGCGAGGCCGAGATCACCAACCGGTACGCCGTGCAGACCTCTTTTGCCGTACCTGGCGCGCCGACGACCACGGTGAAGGGCGTTTCCTATTTGCGCGTGGGATATCCGACGCTGATCGCCCTGCGTCCGGACGGGACCCGGCTGGGCCGGTTTTCTCCGCTGATGACCACAGTCTCGATGGAGATGGTCCTCCGCAACATGGATCAGCTTCTGAATGCGGACGGACGGGACGAGACGGACAACTACTATCAGGACGCGACGCTGCTCGAAACGCCAGCCTGCGAGGACGAGGAGCAGTCGGCGGGCATCCATTCGCTGAGCGAAGCGGACACGGCGGACTGGTTCTGTTTCGATGCCACGGCCGGCGTGCAGTGGTCGTTCGCGCTCCGTTCTGCGGCGGGGTCGCTGACCAACGGCGTCAAAATGCAGATCTTTTCGTATCCGACGAATGTGGCAAGCGTGGCCGAACGGGTGATGGCCCCCTCGGACATTTCGGTGCTGACCTGTACGGTGCCGCAGGCGGGACGATACTGGCTGAAGATTTCTAGTGCGCAGGGCCTTTCGGAACGGCAGGAGTATGATTTGGCGTACTGGTACGGGGTGTCTCCGGCAACGGTCGTGTTTTCCGCGTCGCTGGTTTCCGTTTCGGAACGGGCGGCGGCCGCGACGCTCACGGTGCAGGTCGCCAACGCGGAGACCGACGCCGAAGTTCAGGTCGGATACGAGACCGTCGCTGGAAGTGCGAGCCCGAATGAAGACTATGTTCCCGTCACGGGGCGTCTGGTGTGGGCGCCCGGCGTCAAAACGCCGAAGACCATTACCGTCCCGTTGCTCCTTGACGCCTCTCCCAAGTGGGAGGGGAATGAAACGTTCGTCGTGCGGCTGGTCACCGTTAAGAATTGTTCAATCAACGAGGGGTTTGCGACCTGCACGGTGGTGTTGACCGAGTCGTCCGCCCGTCTGGCCGGCAAGCTCGGCTTCGACGGCGCGTCGACGGCCTTCATGGTCGAGGGCAGCAATGCGTGGTTCAGCGTGTCCCGGACGGATGGCGTGGACGGCGTGGTGACGGGCAAGGTCGAGCATGTTCTGGGAGCGGTTCGGACGCCGGTCGCCGAACTCGTGTGGACGAACCGCGAAACGGGGGGCAAGACCTTCAGCTTCGGGTTTCCCGTCGAGGCGGGCTATCAGGCGGACCGGCCATCGTCGTTGCGCTTGACGGTGACGGGCGGGGGAGGCCTGAGCGCGTCCGGCTCGGTGATTTCGCTGATGCGGCGCGATGACCTCGTGGTGCAGACCCTTGCGGAATTTAACGCGGCACCGGAGAATCAGGTGTTCGGGTTCAGGGCCTTGGGGGGCGTGTGGTTTTACGGGTATTGTTCCGATGCCGAGCGGGATGAGGCCTGGCTGCGCAGTGCCCCGCTCTCGCGAAGCGGCTCTTCGCAGCTGTCGGCCTCGGCGAAAGGCCCCGGGGTCTTATCGTTCGACTGGCGGTTGAGCGGGGCAGATGTCACGTTGCGTGCGCTGATCGGGACCACCGTCAAGGAGACCTTTGCCGTCACCGGTTCCATCGTTGAGGCTGGCAAGACACTGGCGGTTCCGGCGGGCTCGCAGAACGTGTCCTGGCTGGTGAAACGGGGTGCGGCCGCGAGCGCGGAGGATGTGTTCGGTGCCGTCCGGAACATCGTCTGGTGGCCGCTGCCGCAGGTGTCCGGCCCCCGGCCCTCATCGGGCGCGGCGGTGATCAACCGTGACCTCCGGCTGTCGTGGCTGGACGTGTTGGCGGCGGACCATGTTCCTGCGGGCGCGTCGGCGCAGTACGAGGTCTATGCGGGCTTGTCGAGCGCAGCGATGAGCCTGCGTTCTGAACAAGCGGCAGCGGCTTTCCCGCGCGACGGGAACGCCCAAGATCAAGCCGTGTTCGATGCGCTGATCACGAGCGCCAATACACGGCCGATCTATTGGCGCGTCGACGTCGTCGCAACCGACGCTTCGGGTCGTCGCGCGGTATATAAGGGCCAGACGTGGACGCTGACCGTTCTGCCGGTCGGGGCGCCGGAGCTCGTTGCTTCCGTGGGCGGCTACGATCCCGCGCAGGTGGGCGGCGTGACCTTGCCGGAAATGGTGGTCGGCGTTTACGCCGAAGCGGGGCCGTTTGCGGCCGCGACGGTTGCGGGCGACGCGGTGAACGGCGTGATCAAGAACGGGGCGCTGCCGGTCGGCATGAAAACGGAAACGCGCGACGGGGCCATTTGGATCGCCGGCGTTCCTCAGAGGGCCGGCGAAGGGTCGGCAGACCTGCATCTTTCCGTGCGCCGGTTGGCGGGTTCGATGATGACGACCGTCGCGGGCTCGTCCGTGAGGGTGGCCTGGAAGGTCCTGACGCTGGGACGTGCGGCGGGCCAGTTCAACGGGCTGCTCCTCGAAGAGGGAACGGCCGGTTGCGGCAACACGTCGCTGACCGTCGCCTCAAACGGCAAGACCACGGGAAAATTCTTTTACAACGGCTTGCCGTATACGGTCTCAAGCAGCCATTTCGCAGGCCGGGACAGCACGGGGTATTTCGCAGACAGCGTGGCGGTCAACGGCACAAACCGGCTGGCGGTGGCCCTGTCCGTTGCGGCCGGCGGCGAATATGCGTGGATTCATCTCGATGGCATGGCGGATGCCGAATATCTGTTGTGGCGCAACAACTGGAAGGATGTCGGGATGGATGCCGTTCTGGGGGCGTACGCCGGGTATTATACGGCTGCGCTGCCTGTGTTGGAGTCGACTTCGGGCGATAACAGCTGGGGTTCCGGTTTTCTGACGGTGAGCATCAGGAAAGACGGAACGGTCATCTATTCCGGACAGATGGCCGACGGGAAGACGGTGAGCGGTTCTTCGCCGCTGCTGTATGGGCCCGACTGCTGCAGCCTGGACGACCGCGTCTTCTTCTACGTTTTCGCGACGCCCTCCGGATACGGTAAATCGGGCCATCTGTACGGGCTGGTCTATCTGGTTCCCGGCACGCTGCCGACCCCCAACGATAACGCCTTGGAGTCCTCCGCTCAGTCCAAGCTGCGCTGGACCCATACGGATCCGAAATCCGTGTACGGCTATAACCCGGTCACGGGCGAGCTGCCCAACGGAATCGCGGGGTTCACAAACCTGTTGGATGTGACGGGCGGATATTTCGACAAGACTCTCGACTTGCGCACGTTCTATCCTGCGGCGGCGCTCACGATCGGGTCGGCGTTTCTTGCTCCCGCAGACTACGACGGCGAGCAGGGCCAGTCGGGGTATGCGCTGGCCTCGTTGCCGGAACCGCCGCGTTTGCCGGCGGTCGCCACGGGGCTTGCGACGCTGGCGTTCCCCAAGAGCGTGCGGGTCATGAACGGATCCCTCGTGGATTTCGGCCTCTCCACCAATGCGTGGAGCATGGCGGTTGTGCCCAATCGGTCAACGGGTGTGTTCTCGGGGTCGTTCAAGATCTTTTATCAGGGGCTCGACGGTTACGGCATCGCGCGTCAGAAAACGAAGTCGGTCACGCTCCGCGGCGTTTTCTTGCCTGTGCGGGCGGCCGGGCAGCCGTATGCCGACTGGATGGGCTATTATCTGGTTCCCGATAAATACCGCTATCAGGGCGCGACCGGAGCGGTACAGAACTATTCGTTCAACTGGTCGGTCGGATTCTGGATGGATCCGCTGTGAGGTCTGCGGGCGCCGCTGAAACTCGGCGGCGCCCGATTTTCTGCCGACCGTTCGCCGGCTAGACAGGTAGACGCTTAAATGAATTGGTACAAGACCTCAATCGCTGTTCTGTTGGTGTTGGCCGTGGGGATCGTCGTTCTGACGTTCTTCCCGTCCGGGCGCAAGGGGTCTGTGTCCAACGAGACGTCAGCGCCGGCCGAGGTGCGCTCGGAACGCGCATCATCCTCTGCCCGGACGGCATCCGCCAAGAGCGCGCGGCCGGAACAGCCCGCTGTTCAAAAAAGAAGACCGCCGGCTCCGTCAGCAGGAGACCGTGCGACGCTGGCGGCGCAGTCGGACGGCGTTGCCCCGGCCTCAGAAAAGAAAGACGCGACGGCGCGCGAGCGGTCGGTCGCGGCGTGGGAGGCGCTGGTCGAGCAGCTGGCCGAGCAGAAGGACGTGCCTCCCGCAGAGCATGCGGTGCGCGTCAAAGAGGCCTTCGACCAGTTGGACAAGGGGGACCAGATGGACGGTATCCATCGCGCCCTGAACCTGCTTCCGGACGAGCAGTTCCCTTCCCTCTACGGCATTCTGTTCGACAAGACGGAAGACCCCGAGGTGCTGGACGCGATCTTCAGCGATGCGCTGAACCGTCCCGAGGACCTCAAGAATCCTCTCATGAAAGAGCTACGCAAGGACAAAGAACATCCGATGTTCTTCGAATCGGCCCGGATTCTCGACGTGGTGGAACCGGAAGAGGCAAAGCCGTAACCGGCGGTGCGGCGCGTCAGGGCGCCGGCTTTTCACGACATACGCGCGGGCGCCGACGGGGCAGAGGCAAGGCATGGATCGCGCAAGGGCCATCATCGTGTTCGCCTTTGCTGCGCTGTCTGGCAAGGCCGCGCAGGAAGCCCTGCTGTTGCCCGGGTCCGACCGCGCCGGCTATCTCGCGCGCCTGCTGATCAACGAGAGCGCGTTTCCCGGCGAGCGCGGCTACGTCAGCGAGGAGGACACAAAGACGGCGATGCGCGCACTGCTGCTGACGGTCGATGCGCGCATCTGCCAGGTTCCTTCAGGGTACACGCGTGAAGAAGTCGCCGATACCGCGTCCGGCGATCTCATCGACGTCATCACCGCCGGCGGACGCGGCGGACAGATGGAGGGCTTTTACCGCGACCGGAACGGTGCCCCGTCCATGGCGCCGCGCGTCACGCGACGCATCGACAACCTCCAGCGGATCGCCGGCCAGGGGGACCCCGACCGGTTTGCCCGCCTGCTCACCTATGCCCAGACGCTGGCGACGGCGTACCTCGCCGGCAATAAACCCTCGCCGGACCTCTATGCGCAGATCACCCGAATTGCCCCGAAGAATGTGACGGGACGCGCCTACGGCTGGATGACGGATCAGGATTATTACCATCCCGGCGGCGCTTTCGTGCGCATTCCCGACCGTCTGCGGGGCCGCCTCGGCGGCAACCGCTTTTATACGCTTGAACGGCGCGGGCGCGCCGCGCTGGAGTCCGCAAAATCCGCGGCCTCCAGACCGCTCGTCACGGTGCCAACCTCTCGGAAATGACCCTCATGATGAAACCAACGCACATTCTCCCGTTTTCGGCCTGTTGCCTTCTGGTGCTGTTCGCGTCGGGCTGCCGCTCCTTTCAAGAAAAGCATGTGATTCTTTTTCCCGGGATCCTGCAGTCTCACGCCTCGCCGTCGGATGCGGCCGCACTATTTGCCGAACTCGGCGGGGAAGACGCGTTTCTCGATCTGGCGCGCTATCTCTACCGGTGGTACTTGGACGAAAACGATCTCGAACATCTGGCCTCGGAGCGACAACAGCAACTCTGGGTTCGCCGCGTGCAGATGGTTGGAGACGAGAAAGACAACAGCCGCTATCTGGAGCTGGTTTTCCCCGCGATCGGCGTCGCGGTGACCCTTAAGAAAACCGATTACCAGATCTCAGAGCTCCGGCTGACCGTCAAAAGCGCGGGGTATCGCGTCATCCGGCTGAACAGAGACGAGTCGGTTTCCGATGCGAAGGCGGAGGACTATGCGGTGCTCGACCTCGACATCCGAGCGCTCTACGACCGCTTGTTCCAGTCGCGGCTGGACGCGCAGTTTCCTGGCGAGGCGCTGGAGGCGCATGTCACAGCCGACCTCGTCAAACAGTGCGACCTTCTTGCGGAGAGCCAGCGCGGCAAGGTCAAAACGTTCTGTTTCGCGCCCGTCCTCGCCGTCGGCAACGAAGTCTGGGTTTTCTGGGAGGAGGGCAAGCTCCTTTTCCGCTACAGCTCTGACATCGATCTGGCCAATCCGGAGGTGTGGACGTTCGATGCACCCCAGATCACGGTTATCGACGCGGCCGCGCAGACGGTCGTCTCCTTTGAGGAACAGCCCGGTGACCGCCGCTTTGTCACGCGCGACCAAGTCGGGCGCGCCCTCTACAATTGCCTGATCCTCGGCAAGAGAAAAACGCTTCCTCCCCGGTGACGGAAGCCTAAATCGGCCGGCCACCAACCGATTACAATCGGCCTTTTGTCGGCGCGTGAAATGGGGTATGATTTTGTCAATATGAGTCAGTCTCGCATATTCTCTGGGCTTGCCATGCTTTTCTTCCCGGTGTTCCTCACCACGGCCGTCGCGGCGGCGACCCTTCCCGGCGTGTGGAGCTCCGACCTCTCTGCGGCCAAAGCGCTGGCCGACACGACAGACCGTCCGCTCGTGGTGATGTTCAGCAATTCCAGCGGCGAATGCTACTGGTGCAACCGCTTCAACAACGAGATCAATGCCAGCACGGAGTGGAACGACTTCGCGGTCGCCCAGCAGCTCGCCATGGCCTACATCGACCGCGGCGGCGGAAACTGGAATGAGACGTATTATCAGAACGTCGTCTCCAACAATACCGAGGTCACGGGGTTCCCGGCCTTTGTGGTCTATGGCTCAAGCGGGACGAACGTGCTCGGCGCGTTCACCTTCAGGACGAATTTCACGTTTACCGCGAATGGCTTTGTCACGCAGCTCTCCTCGCTTCTTGATGACTATATTCTGGACGAGGAGGATCTCTGGGATCCCGCCGACGATGCGGCGGTCGGCGCCACCGAGCTCCGTTTCCAGCCGTATGCCCAGAAGCAGTACCACACGATGGATCAGAGCGAGGACACCCAAGACTGGTTCAAGTTTCTCTGCGCTCGGGGCGTCAAATACAAATTACAGCTGCCGGCTCCGGCAGACATCGACTATGAAGAAATCAGTATGACCAACGGGATCATCAGCGTCACCAATTCATATCCCGTGCAGATCTACACCAACCCGGCCGGGATCACGCTTGCGGCATCGACCAACATGCTCGGCGTCGCGGTGACGAACAGCGTCTGGGTCGGCGGCGGAACCAACGAGGACCTGTCGGTCACCAACGGACTGCCTCGCTATATTCCGGTCACGAACGTGTTCGGCGTCATGATGCCGGTGACGAACATCGATCATTATGCGTTCGACACCAACTATGCAAAGGTGTCCACCAACCTTCCCTACGCGGCGATCGTCGTGACGACAAACGGCTCGCTGTCCGAACTTGCCGAACAGACCTCGCCGATCGTGACAATCCTCGACCCGGCCCGAGAGTCGGCATTGACGTTTCATGCCGGGACGTCGGGGATGACGAACGCGATCCCCCTGACGCGGCTTACCAACAGTTGCGTGTTTTCTTCTTCGGAATACGATGGCGCGTACTGTTTCATTCGCGTCCATCAGGAAAACACCAACATCACCGCCACGGCATGGAACGCGTTCGACGCGGAGAAGTATCAGCCGCCGCGCACGAACCTGACGGTCGTTACGCTGATCACCAACCAGACCGGCATCGCGGTGTGGCGGCAGACGGTTTCCAACGAATGGCTTTCCGTCTCCTATGCCGGACCGACGAACATCGTCATATCCTATGACCCGTATGTGGAAAAGACATTCGTGGTTGTTTACACCAACCGGCTGTTTGCGGAGACCTCCTTCGTCATCACCAACCGCACCGTCACCCCGATTTACGCGGTGTCGACCAACGAGGTCGTGTCCACGGGAACCAATCACGTCTCCTATGTTCCGACCGGAGACATCGAGTACAATTTCAGTTACCGCACGTGGACGCCGGGCGAGCTGGCGTTCTCCGTCACCAATGTGCAGGTCAGCGAGACCGCCGCCAGCGTCAGGCTCTCCGTCACCCGCCGCAACGGCTCCACCGGCGAGGCCCGGTGCCGTTACCGGTTTGAGGACCGCGACAATTCGGCCAAGGGCTATGAGGCCGAGAACGGCAAGGATTACAAGGCGGCCGAGGGCACCCTGTTCTGGCCCGACGGCAAAACGTTCTCGACCAACTTCACGGTTGAGCTCATTCAGGATCTGCATCCCGCATGGGAAGGCGACGAGCGCTTCGCCGTGGTGCTCGAAGACACCGAGAGCACGGACTACTTCCGGGTCCCGATCGCCGTCTCGAACGCCGTGGTCACGCTCAAAGAGTCCGCCAGGAAGAATGCCGGCGTGATCGGGTTCGAGGCCTACACGCCCGACGGGGCCGATGACCCGACGAACTTCCCCCATGCCGCGAAGCCCGCGGTCACGGTTGTAGAGGGACAGGACGTGGTGCTCTGGGTCGGCCGCTCAGGCGGCAGTAACGGCGTGGTCAGGGTCAAGGTCACGACCGTGCCGGGCACGGCTGTGGCGGCGACCGATTTTGTGCCCGTGACGACCAACCTCGTGTGGGCGGACGGCGAGACCGGACGGCAATCCGTGTCTGTCCAGACCCTCAGCCGCGCCGGATTTAACCGCGATGCGACTTTCACGGTCAAGCTCGCCAATGAGGCGAACGCCGCCTTCGCGGCGGCTTCCGTCGTGACCGTCACGCGTCGTGACGAAACCGTGGCGGCCAGTCTTGACGAGACGGCGGCGGAGGCCGCGGCATTCGGACTCGCACTCCGGGCATCGTCCGGACTGTGGTTCTGGTCGGGTGATTCCATGCTGCGGAGCGGTCCGGTTTACAAGGGAGGGCGTGCGGTGCTCCAGCTCACGCTCACCGGTCCGGGGCTGCTCTCTTTCGGATGGGATGTGAACGAGGGGGAGGCCTCGGATTCGTTGGTTTGCTCAGGCGGCGTCATGCTGGGCAAGATGCGGGCCGGGGCGGGCAGCCCCTCTTCGGTCTTGGTCAAGCCCGGCCGGCAGACCGTCACGTGGACCTTCGCAAAAAATGCGCCGACCGACGCGGCCAGCGATTCATACGCCTTTCTCGAGAACATCAAGTGGCAGCCGATGCCCAAGGCGGCAGCCCCCTCGCCGGTCAACAATGCCCGGATCGCCTGCGAGATGTTGGAATGGGAGCTTCCCCCAACCAACGCCGTGACGTTCGGTTCGTCTTTTGCGGCGGTCAGCGGGGACGGATTGCCGGTGAGCAGCCGGGTTGTCGCCGTATCGCCGTCGGACCAGCCCAGGGAAGAGGAATCACCGGTGATGTTCTCCGATTTGTGGAGCGCGTCGCCGGCCGTCAACCGTCAGTACCGGTGGCGCGTCGACACGGTCTATGCCGGCGGCGACGGCACGCTCGTCAACGCGGGTCCGGCCTGGGTCTTCACCTACATCGGCCAGGAGGAGAACTTTGGCACGCTGCTGCCCCTGGGCGCGAATGGGGACGGCCTCTGCGAAGCGCTCCAAGGGGTGCGGTGCGATTTCGGAAACATCTCGGAACCCGAAGACGGGATCACCTATGCGCTCACCAGCGGCGCGTTGCCGCCCGGGCTCAGCCTGACCAAGACCACCGGCCGCATTGCGGGCGTCCCGACACGGGCCGGTTCCTGGACGTTCCTGCTCCAGGCCACCGCGACGGTGGACGCGCTGCGCGTTCCTTACGACACGGCCCAGGTCACCGTGACGGTGTATCCGCTCGGGACTTTTGCGGGGACCTACAACGGGTGGCTGAAATCCGAGGCCGACTCCGCGCTGGCCTACCGGGGTTCGGCCACGCTGAGCCTGACCGCTGCCGGGAAGCTGACGGCGAGACTGACCGCCGACGGCAACGCCTTCGCATTCAGCGCCGCCGCGCTGGACGAGGCGGACGCGCTTCCGGAGCCCGGGAGCGTGACGTTGCTGAGGCAGGCGGGGACCGTGGTCGCGACGACGCTCGACGGGAAACACACCAACACGTTAGACAACGTCGTCATTAACCGCGACGGTTCGCTCAGCGCGAGCGCCATCCTCTACACGGTTCAGAAGAACGCGTCGACGGGCGCCACCTCGGCGCAAGAGGGCCGCTACACGCTGACGTTGTTCCGCGACGCGTGGCGGGATGCGGGCATGGCGGCGCGGCTCGAAGCGTTCAAGGGCTACTACACCGTGGCCCTGCCGGTGATCGAGCCCCTGGCCGCGAATGTGCCGGCCGGCAGCGGATACCTCACGTTGACGGTGGCGGCCAACGGCGCGGCCAAGCTGAGCGGCACGCTCGCGGACGGCAACACGTGGTCGCTCGCCTCCACCCTGCTCTACCCCGACCCGGAGGCTGAAGCGGACAAGGCGGTCGTCTACGTTTACACCCAGCCGTCGGCGTATGCCAAGAACGGCGGACTGTGCGGGAAGCTCCGTATCACGGCGGGCGGAAATGTCTCCGGGAATCTGATCGACAGTCCGGACGGCCGCTTGCAGTGGTGGAACTATACGCCCACCTGCATGCCCGGCGCCACCAACGCGACCCCTTCGGAAGCGGCCGGTTTTCTGAACGCCGTGAACGCGTGCGGCGGCTATTACGATTCCGTCATGAACCTGCAGACGTATTACCTCTGCAAGCCGTTGACGTTCGAGGACGATACCGGCTATCCGGCAACGGCTAATCTGCCGGCCGATTACGACGGCGCCAACGGAGTCTCCAATTATCAGCTGGTCACCGGCGACGACGGCAAGCTCCTGCCGTTCGGGACGGCCATCACGGTGGGGGCGCAGTCGTTCTCCGTGGCCGCGAAGAAGCTGGTGCAGGACGGCGATACGGGGAGCGCGTTCGACGGGATCGACTACGATGCTTCCGTGAACCCGTCCGGGCTGAAACTCGGCCTGACCCGCGCCACCGGGCTGCTGTCGGGCTCGTTCGTTCTGAACTACGAGCGGGAAAATACCGACGGAAGCTATGCGCAGCGCACAAAAACCCTGTCGTGCAAAGGCGTCTACACGCCGCTCCGGTCCGACACGCTCGACACTCCTGGTCTCGGGACCCAGGGGGAGGGCTTCTACCTCCTTTCCGACAAGGACACCTACCTTGGAGCTTCCGGGTACACCGTGACGTACACGTTCAGCCGGTCGTTCCGTTTCGCGCTGTTTTCGGAGGCGTCGCACGACACGACATGGTGCGATGGAGAAGTGACCCACGAATAATCTGAGACGGGGAGGCGCATGGCCGGTCGGGACAAAAAAGCGCGCGACGCTTGGGGCAGCCGCATCGGCGTGGTGCTGGCGGCCGCGGGCTGCGCGATCGGCCTCGGCAACTTCCTGCGCTTTCCCGGCGTGGCCGCCCGCAACGGCGGCGGCGCGTTCATGATCCCGTACTTCATCGCGTTCTTCTTCCTCGCGCTTCCGCTGTGCTGGATGGAGTGGTCGATGGGCCGTTACGGCGGCCGCTTCGGCCACGGCAGCGCGCCGGGCGTGTTCGACGCGGTCTGCGACCGCCGGAAGCCCTGGCTCAAATACCTGGGCGTGCTGGGCATCACCGGCGCGCTCGGCATTTTTTTCTACTACATCTACATCGAGTCCTGGACGCTCGCCTTCAGCGTCTTCGCGCTCGCCGGAAAGTATGCGTCCGTCGCCACGCCCGAGGACATGGGACGCTTTCTCGGCAGCTATCTGAGCGGCACGGGCGATTTCTTCGGCAGCCGCTGGACGGCCTACGGTTTCTTTCTCGTCACGTTCGGCTGCAATTTCTGGATCGTCTATCACGGCATCAGCCGCGGCATCGAGCGTTTCTGCAAGGTCGCCATGCCGCTGCTGTTCCTCACGGCGGTCGTGCTCGTGATCCGCGTGTTTACGCTGGGCGCACCCGTCAACCCGGAATGGGACCTCAACCGCGCGCTGGGCTTCCTCTGGAATCCGGACTTCGCGGCGCTGAAGAGCGGCAAGGTCTGGCTTGAAGCCGCGGGGCAGGTCTTCTTTTCCACCTCGGTCGGCATCGGCGTGCTTCTGACCTACGCCACCTATATGAAATCGCGCGACGATGTCCTCTTGCCGGCGACCACCGCGTCGGTGCTGAACGAGTTTGCGGAGGTCGTGCTCGGAGGCTCCATCGTCGTGCCGGCGGCGTATCTCTTTTTCGGCCCCGCCGGAACCGCTCAGGCGGTGGAGGGGGGCACCTTCGGTCTCGCCTTCCGCACGACGCCGCTGATCTTCAACCACATGGCGGGCGGGGCCGGGATCGGTTTCTTCTGGTTTCTGTTGCTCTTCATCGCGGGCGTCACCAGTTCGGTTTCGATCCTCCAGCCCTCTGTCGCGTTCCTCGAAGAAGAGTTCGGCTTCAACCGTAAGCGCGTCGTCGCCGTGATCGGCGGGCTCTGCTTCCTCGTGGCGCACCTGGCCATTTTCGGCGACGGCGTGGTGGACGAGATGGACTTCTGGTTCAGCTCGTTCGGGCTGCCGATGTTCGGCCTGTTCGAGGCGTTGGTTTTCGTCTTTTTCTTCGGTCCGGAGCGCGGCTGGAACGAGTTGCACCTCGGCTCCTCGCTGCGGCTGCCGAGGTTCTTCAAATACGTGGCCGTCTACGTGACGCCCGTCTTCCTGCTGACGATCCTCGTCGGCTGGCTGGCGACCGACGGCTGGAAGACCATCCTGATGAAAAAAATGGTGGACGGGAGACTCGCGCCACTCTACACGGAAACGCAGATGCCGTGGGTGATTGCCACGCGGTTGCTGTATCTTGCCTTCATCGCGTTCGCATGTCTTCTGATCCGCCGCGCCTGGCGATTCCGCGCAACCCACTGGCAGGAGACCCGGCCATGAACACGACCCGCAGAACGGCATGGCCTTCTGTGTTTGACGGAGCGCGGCCTTGGCGCGCCTCGTTTTTTTTGATTAACTTCTGACGCATTAAAAACTGTTGAGAAGGGGAAGACTCCAATGATGAGAAGATCGCTCGCCATCGGCTTGGTGCTGGTGCTCGCCGGCTGCACGTTTATGAAACAAGCGACCGTGAATCCCGCCCCCGCCAAAGCGGACCCGGACCGCTTCACGCAAGGCGCTTTCCGCGCGCCGGCCAACGACTACCGCTCGGTGCCGTTCTATTCGCTCAACGACGAGCTCGAACCGTCCGAGCTGGACCGTCAGCTCCGCGTCTTCAAAGAGGGCGGCTTCGGCGGCACCTTCCTCCACAGCCGCATCGGCCTGCTCACCGAATACCTGAGCGACCGCTGGTTCGAAGTCATGGCCGCGGGGGTCAAAAGCTCGCAGGATCTCGGCATCGACGCCTGGTTCTACGACGAGGATAAATGGCCCAGCGGTTTCGCGGGCGGCATCGTGCCGCTCAAGGACCCGGCCTTCCAGGCCCGCTCGCTCGCCCGCGTCAAGAAGGACCAGCCGGTCGCCGCGCCGGACACCGTGCTCTTCGAGGACGCGGCCCACAAGTACGTCTGCCACGTCTTTCCCATGGGCGACCCCTGGTTCAACGGCACCGCGTGGGTCGACCTGATGAACCCCGACATGGTGAAGGCTTTCATCGACTGCAGCTACGCGCCGTACGTCCAGAAGTTCGGCGGCAAGCCCCACGTGCTCGGGACCTTTACCGACGAGCCGCAGATCAGCCCGCGCGCCAAGATCGCGAACGACGGCGTCATCAGCTTCTCGCCCGTCATTCCCGCCGCCTTCAAGGCCCGCACCGGCCAGGACCTCGCGCCGCTCCTGCCCGCGCTTTTCGCCGAGGTCGGCGACTGGCGCAAGGTGCGGCTGGACTACTACCGCACCGTCGCGGCCTGTTTCGAGCAGGCCTTTTCCAAGCAGATCGGCGACTATTGCGCCACCAACCGCTTCATCTGGACCGGCCACTACAACGGCGAGGACGCTCCGGCGGTCAACATGCAGAACGAGGGCAACCTGATGCAGCAGCTTCGCCATATGCAGATGCCCGGCATCGACGCGCTCGGCCTGCGCTACAACTCGCTCCACTGCGGCAAGGTCATGACCTCCGTCGCCAACCAGTACGGGCGCCGCCGGCGTCTGAGCGAGCTCTTCGGCATCAGCGGCCACAACATGACCTTCGAGGACCGCATGTGGATCACCTCGTGGCACACGCTCATGGGCGTGAACTTCATGTGCCCGCACCTTTCGCTCTACAGCATGAAGGGCGAACGCAAGCGCGACTATCCGCCGACCATCAGCCCGCACCAGCCCTACTGGCGCTACAACAAGCTGTTCGAGGACTACTCCGCGCGCCTCGCCTATTTCGCGACCGTCGGCCAAACCGAGCCCGAGATCTGCGTGCTGAGCCCGATCGAGTCGGATTACATCGAGCACGCGTCGAAGCTCTCCGGCAAGCGCGATGCCGCCTATGACCGCCTGCTTAACGCGCTGATGCGCACGCACCGCAACTTCGACATCGGCGACGAGCAGATCATCTCCGAGATCGCCAAGGCCGAGGGCGGCCGCTTCGTGGTCGGCAAGATGGCCTACCGCGCGGTCGTCGTGCCGCAGATGCTGACGATCCGCGCCTCCACGATCGCGCTGCTCAAACAGTTCGCCGCCCAGGGCGGCACCGTGTTCGTCGCCGAGGAGTATCCCGCGTTCGTCGACGGCGCCGAGAATTCCGCCGATCTGCCGGCCCTGAAAGCCTGCGCGCCGCTGGTGAAAGAGGACGGCTGGCTCGCCGCGTTGAACGCGAAGGCGCCGCCGGCCTTCACGCTCGGCGGAGATCGGCACGAGCAGGTCTGGACGCATCTGCGCCGTGTTTCGAACGGCCGCACGCTCCAGCTCTCGAACACCTCGCGCCTCGAAAGCCGCACCCTCGCCTTGCGCTTCGACGACCGCGACACGCCGGTCGCGCTCTGGAATCCCGTCGACGGCCAGTGCCTGCGCCTCAAGCCCGAGGCCGACGGCGCGTACGCGATCGCCTTCGCGCCCGCTCAGACGTGGCTCGTCAGCTTGGGCGATGCCGCGCAGGGTGTCCATTTCAACGCTGACTACCGCCTGCCCGGCGACCGCAAAGAGCGGGTTAAGCTTGACGGCGTGTGGCAGGGCCGCCGCGTGGATCCCAACGCCCTCACGCTCGACTACGCCCGCTTCTCCAAGGACGGCGGACAGACGTGGAGCGAGCCCGAGCCCGTGCTCGCGTTCTACGACCGCTGCGCGCAGAAGGCCGCTTTCAACGGCGAGCTCAAGCTCAAGTTCGAGCCGCAGGTCGCCGACGTGCCCGCCGCCTGCAAGCTCGTGATCGAGCAGCCCGAGATGTACACCGCGATCACGGTCAACAACAAGCCCGTGGACTTCGCGGGCAGCGGCTTCTACCGCGACATCGTCTTCCGCGCCGCCGACATCAACGGCCTGCTCAAGCCCGGCCGCAACGAGATCGTCCTCTCGCTCAACTTCGTCTCCGGCGTCCCGACCAGCCTAAACGCCCGCACGCGCTACGGCACGGAGATCGAGAGCATCTACCTGATCGGCGATTTCGCGGTCAAGGCCGAGGTTGCCGGCAAGCCGCTCGCCGACACCGACCGCAACCGGGACGGCGTGCTGCCGAAGAAGCCGGTCCACAGCTTCACGCGCTTCACGCTCACGAAGGAGACGGCCGCCTTCAGCGGCGACCTCGCGCCGCAGGGCTATCCTTTCTACGCGGGCGAGTTCCTGCTCGACGGCACCTTCGACCTGCCCGCGGTGCCGCCCGGCAAGAAAATGCTGCTCGCCTTCCCGTCGTTCGAGGCCGTGGTTCTCAACGTCACCGTGAACGGCACGCCGTGCCCCCCTCTCTTTGCGAGCCCGTGGGAGACGGACGTGACCGCCGCGCTCAAGCCCGGCAAAAACGCGGTGCGCGTGTCGCTCACCAACAGCCTGCGCAACCAGATGGGCCCGCACCATCACAAGGGCGGCGAGCACACCTCCGTGGGCCCCGCCACGTTCCGCGCCAACAACGGCTGGCCGAACCGGGAAGCGGGCGAACGCGATTGGTACGACGCGCGCCTCAACGGCAACGCCAAGGTCTGGCGCGACGACTACTACATGATCCCCTTCGGTCTCCTCCAGCCGCCGGTGCTGGTCGAGGTTGAATAGCCCCGTGCCACGGGCAAACCCTGGGCTTTAACCGAGACGTGCGTTGTGGTTTAATGACGTGCGCCATGAGTGATCAACCTACACCGGCCTGTGGCTGCAAGCCGCCGTGGATCCGCGTCAAGATCGGCCAGAACGATGTGTTTCAGGCCACGAAGGCGCGGCTGCGCGCGCACGGTTTGCACACGGTTTGCGAGGAGGCCTTCTGTCCCAACCTCGGCCACTGCTGGTCGCGCGGGCGCGCCACCTTCCTGATTCTCGGCGACCGCTGCACGCGCGGCTGCCGCTTCTGCAACGTCGACAAGCGCGCCGTGCTGCCGCCGGATCCCGACGAGCCGCGGCGCGCGGCCGCGGCGGTGCGTGACGCGGGCCTGAAAGAGGTGGTCATCACCTCGGTGACGCGCGACGACCTGCCCGACGGCGGCGCGGCGCTTTGGGCGCAGACGGTTGAAGCGATCCATGCCGCGGTTCCCGGCATTCTCGTGGAGGTGCTGGTGCCGGACTTCGGCGGCGACGCGGCCGCGGCCGACGCCGTGATCCGCGCGCGGCCGGAGGTCTTCGGCCACAACCTCGAGACCGTGCCGCGCCTCTATCCGCAGGCGCGGCCGCAGGCCGACTACGCCCGCTCGCTGGCGGTGCTGCGTCAGGCATCGGCGTCGGGGCTGATCACCAAGACCAGCCTGATGCTGGGGCTCGGCGAGACGACCGACGAGATCGGGCAGGTGCTTCGCGACGCGCGCGCGGCGGGGTGCCGCATCTTTTACGCGGGTCAATACCTGCAGCCGAGCCCGCGCCACATTCCCGTCGCGCGGTATGTCGAGCCGGACGAGTTCGCGCGGATCTGCGCTGAGGCCTACGCGCTCGGTTTCGATTTCGTGGCGAGCGAGCCGCTCGTGCGCAGCTCCTACCACGAAGAGGGCCAGAGCGCCTTCGTGCGGGCGGCGTTGGCGCGGGCCCCCGCTGTGATGTGACGGGAAAACGGCGGAATGAGCGGCCTACGGCTTCATTTTTTCGCGGAGTGACGCCTCTTTGTCGGCGTTCCAGTAGGCGCAGTCCAGCTCGATGAAGACCGACGAGTAGGCGATCGTGCCTTCGGTCTTGAGGATCACCACGTTGAAGAGCTTCGAGGCCTCGGCGAGCTTTGCGAAGACCGAGTCGTGCAGCAGCGTCTGGGTCTGAGTGCCGGCCAGAATGCGGGCGAGCTCCTTGCGGTGCGACTCCACCCCCGGCGCCATCGCTTCGGTGATGAACCCGAGCTCTTGGTCGGTGTAGAAGATCGGCTTCACGTGCGAGGAGGCTTTCATGTCGGCCACGACCTTCTCGAGGACCGCCGTCAAGGGCGCTTTTGTGTCGATGGTCGTGATGCCCGGCGCGCTCTGGTAGGGGTAGGCTTTGTCGACGACGAGGATCCAGTTGCGGTGACCGAGCAGCGGCAGCACGTGTTCGAATTCCTGTGTCCAGTACATGGCGTTTCCTTTGGTTTGAGAGACGGGTGTCACGCCGGCGCATCCCGCGACGAGCGCGCAGGCGAGCGCGAAGAGCGGCAAGGCTCGTACATTCATGCGATTCCTCCGATCAGGTTGACGATCTCCGGCCACGATGCGCTGCGGCGCATGTTGGCCGCATGCGCGTAGAGCCGGTTCCATGGCCGGTCGTAGACGATGACCGTACAGTTCCGGCGGGGCGCGAGCAGGTCGAGCGCGGCGGGAGAGTCGTCGATGGCGATGTCGAAGTGGAGCGTTTCGAATTCATCGCGGCGGAGCGTCTTGGGTGCGTCGGGCGGCGGGACGGCGGGGGCGCGGCCGTACTTGTCGAAGTAGATGACGTTGAGATGCGCCAGTCCGTGTTTGCGCAGCCAGCCGAGCGAGCCCGCGTGGCTGTCGGCGGGGCGGCCCGTGACGATGGACAGGTCGTGCCCGCGTTCTTCCAGTGTGCGGACGGCGTCCAGCCCGCCCGGCGCAGGCGCGATGTCGGTCAGGAAGTCGGTGCGGTGGGCGTGTTCCATGAGCGCGTCGATTTCGGCGTCGGAGAGCGAGAAAGCCTGCTTCAGGTCGAACCCCGAGATCGCTTCGTACGGCACGTGGCGATTGAAGAGCTGCCGCGCCAAATCCGAAAGGTGGCGCGCGGTTTCGCACAGCACGTCGTCGAAGTCGATGTAGATCCGCATGCCGACAACATACCAAAAAACCGGGCGCCCGCAAAGCCGTCCCGGTCGAGCGACGCCGCGAAAAAGACGCTTGATGGACAGCGGCCGATTCGCGACACTTCTGAGCGGAGAACAACAACCGAAAAGGAGAACCCGAAATGAGCCACAGTTTCGCAGTCGTCGCCAGTCTTATTTGGAGCGCCGGTTTTCTCGGCGCGCAGGAGCCGCCCAAAACGCAGGCCGCACATCCGCGCGAGGCGACCGAGTGGATCGTGTCGTATGCCTATAACGCCAACGACGCCAAGCTGCCGCGCGTGCTGCTGATCGGCGACTCGATCTGCAACGGCTACAGCAAAGACGTCTGCGAGGAGCTGGCGGGCACGGCGTACGTCACCTTTTTTGCGACCTCGAAGTGCGTCTGCGACAAGAGCTACCTGCGCTCGCTGGCGTTCTTTCTCGACGAGTACGACTATGCGGTCATCCACTTCAACAACGGTCTGCACAGCCTGTCGAGCGACCGGCGGGACTGGGAGACCTGCCTGCGGGCCTCCGTCAAACTGATCAAGGCGAAGGGCAAGGGCGCCAAAATCTATTGGGCCAGCTCGACGCCGCTCAAAGATCCGGCGCTGACCGCCAAGGCCCGGGAGCTGAATGCCATCGCGGCGCGCGTGATGAATGAGGAGGGTGTCCCGACCAACGATCTCTTCGCGCTGATGGACCCGCTGGACCGCGAGGCCAACTGGAGCGACACGTTCCACTTCAAGGGCGAGGCCAAGAAGAGGCAGGCCAAGGCGGTGGGCGACTGCGTGCGCCAGGCGCTGGGGGCCGGCAAGGCCTCAGAGGCCGCCGCGGCGGCGGCCCTCCGCGCGGCTGCCACGGCGACGGGACCTGACGGCCGGCTCGACGCGTCAAAGAAATAGCGCGTCGGCCTACTTCAGCAGCAGGTCCATCAGGTCGGAGCCCTTGAGGTGGCCCAGCGCGCCGTGGCGCGCGGCCTTCTCGTCGAACGTCTGCACGCCGTCGGCCGCGACGCCCGGCTGGCAGACGGCGACCGGCACCGGGATACGGGTGTGCTTGCCGAGCGCGAGCGGCACCGGATGGTCCGGCAGCACGCAGTAGGCGACTTCCGGGCCGGCGGCCTTCATCACGCGGCCGATGAGCCGCTTGTCGAAGTCCTCGATGGCCTGGAGCTTGAGCTTCAGGTCTTGCGCGTGCGAAACCTCGTCGATGGCCTCGACGTGGACGTAGACGAAATCGTAGCCATCCGCCAGCGCCTTCACGGCGGCGTCAGCTTTGCCCTCGTAGTTCGTGTCGATGTAACCGGTCGCGCCCGGCACCTTGATCACGTCCAGGCCCATGCAGCGGCCGAGGCCGTTGATCACGTCGACCGCCGAGATCACCGCGGCCTTGACGCCGTAGCGCTGGCAGAGGTTGTGGATCGCGCCGGCCTTGCCGCCGCTCCAGGGCCAGATGCCGTTGGCCTCGCGGCCCTTCAGCACGTCGGCCGCACGGGCGATGAGGTCGCGCAGCACCGCCGCGGTGTGCTGACCCTCGGCCGATTTCGTGCGCGGCAGGTGTTTGGCCACGGGCTGGCCGTGGTTGTCGTCCGGCTTATCGTAGGAGATCTCCGCGCTGAACTCGGGGCCGGAGAGGACCAGCAGGTTGCGGTAACTGACGCCGGGGTAGAAGCGGATCTTGTCCGTGCCCAGATTCTCATTGAGCAGGCGGATCGCCTCGGCGGCGTCGGCTTGGGAGATGTGTCCGCCGGAAAAATCGCGCAGGATGCCGTCCTTGTCCGCGGTGACGAGGTTCATGCGGAAGGCGATGTCGTCCGGGCCCAGCCGGATGCCTTGGCTGGCGGCTTCGAGCGGCCCGCGGCCGCACAGCTCGGAGGCGAGGTCGCAGCCGAGCACCGACATGTTGGCCACGTCGCTGGAGGTCGGGAATCCGGCGGGCAGGGTCAGCATGGTGCCGCTGCGACCGGCGCGCGCGAGGGCATCCATGTTGGGGGTGTCGGCGGCTTGGAGCGGGGTGCGCCCGCCGAGTTCGGCGACGGGCTCGTCGGCCATGCCATCGCCAAGGAAAAGAACGGTCTTATACGGTTTCATGATGTCGCATTAGTTTTGCAGACCGGTCGGGGACTGTCAACGCCAGAGAACACCGCAAGGCGGGATCAGGTTCATTTACAGGCCTACTACGTGCTTGTATTCCGGCACGGGATAGGGTTTAATTTCACATGCCTTTTCTAAAAGGCAGACTTTCTCCGGTGGCGACGGACGGATGCGGCAGGCGTGCCGCATGTTTCTGTGTTCCCGGTTCGCGTGTACAACAAAGCGAGGAGTGGAAAAACGATGCGTATGTCGATGCGTGCGTTGGTGGCGGTCGCGGTGTTCGCTGCGGTGGGGGTGATGGCTGCGGATAACACCGTCAAGGATGTGAAAGTCCGGGTGCTTGACCAGTTTGGAACCGACGCGACAGATGTGTTGTCGTTCTGCAACGTGACGGCGGGGTCGGAGCTTTCGCAGGATGCGCTTTCGAAAGATGTGCGCGCGCTGCTCGACACCGGCCGCTACGGGTATGCCGGCGTGGAACTGGAGAAGCTCGACGACGGGATCCGCGTGATTTACGTGGTGAAACGCCGCTACCGTTTCCAGGAGCCGTTGGCCATCAAGGGCGCGGATTACCTGAGCGAGCGCAAGATCCGCAAGCTCTCCGAACTCAAGAGCGGCGACTACATCGACGAGCCTGTTCTCGCGGCGAAGGTCGGCAAAATCCGCGACGAGTACGTGAAGAAATATTTCCCGGACGTCAAGATCACCACGCAGATCCAGCCGATCGAGGGCAGCGCGGGATCGGCAAACATCACCTTCACCATCGAGGAGGGCGAGCGGGCCAAGATCCACGACTACCGGTTCACGGGAAACACCTCGATTCCCGGCAAGGAACTGCGCTCTTCGTTCGGCCAGCGCCCGTGGTATGATCCGCGCGGCTGGTTCACGGACACGCCGGTTTCGGCCCAGGATCTGGAAGATGCGCGCAAGGCGGCGGAAGAAGTGTATCAGAACCGCGGCTATCTCGATGCCAAAGTGTCCGCTCCGGGCAAAGAGAAGATCGGGAAAGAAAAGGTGGACGTGGTGTTCGAGGTCGTGGAGGGCGATGTCTACAGCGTGGAATCGACCGCCATCCGCGGCGTGAAGCTGTTCCCCGAAAACGAGGTGCTGGCCTCTTCGCGCCTGAAGGTCGACGCGGTGGCCGGGCAGCAGCTCATCGACGAGGCGGCCAAGGATATTCGCGACTATTACGGGTCGCGCGGATATGTCGATACGTTCGTGCGGCCCATCAAAGAGACGGTTCCGGGCAAGCCGGGCCGCATGGCGATCACCTTCGACGTGCGCGAGGGCGAACTGTGCTACATCCGCAACATCATCATCCGCGGCAACAACACGACGAAAGACAAGGTCATCCGCCGCGAGGTGCTGGTCAATCCCGGCGAAATCATGAACGAGCCCCGCATCGAGCGCAGCGAATCCCGCCTGAAAAACCTCGGCTATTTCAAGAACGTGCGCCATTACACCGAGCAGGCGAACCAGCCGGGCACGCGTGACCTGGTGTACGAAGTCGACGAGCAGCGCACCGGCAACTTCATGGTCGGCGCGGGCTTCTCGAGCGTCGATAACCTGGTCGGCTTCATGGAGATCACGCAGAGCAATTTCGACATCCTCAACTGGCCGAATTTCACGGGCGGCGGACAGAAGGCGCGCTTGGGCGTCGAAGCCGGTACGCGGCGCCAGACGGCCGAGGTCTCCTGGACCGAGCCGTGGTTCTTGGACCGGCCGCTGGCGTTGACGGCGGAGGTGTATCGCCGGATGCGTTGGTATGACGAGTACGACGAGATCCGCACGGGCGCTTCGGTCGGCCTCTCCTACCCGGTGAAGGTCGGCCGCGTCGGCGTGCGCTATACGCTGGAACTGGTGCAGATGGACGACGTGGATGACGGCTATTACTACATGAGCCCGGACGGCGCGGCGTCCGGTGAGCTCCCGACCCAGTATTTCAAGGATCAGGCGGACCTGTATGACGACGCGATCAACAGCGTGGCCCGTCTCTATTGGTCACACGACACGCGCGACCAGGCATTCGTCCCGACCAAGGGGTATCAGGCCACGGTCTTCGGCGATGCCTCCGAGGGCGCTTTCGGTGACAACGAGTTCTATAAGCTGGGCGCAAACTACCGTCATTGGTTCCGGATGCCGTGGTACAAGCACGTGCTGAGCCTGCGCGGCCGTTTGGAGACGGTCGATGCCTACAGCGGCGAGCTTCCCATTTACGAGAAGCTGTTCTTGGGCGGTCCGCGCACGATTCGCGGCGTCGAGTATCGGGACATCGGGCAGAAGGTGTACGAGACCGGCGGCGATTACGCCCCGATCGGCGGCCAGACCATGGCGATGGCAACGGCGGAATACACGGTCCCCGTCTTCAAAGCCGTCCGGCTGGCCACCTTCATGGACGTCGGCTCGCTGGGCGAAGACGCGTTCGACCCGGAACTGTCGGATGTGTGTGTCTCGGTGGGTATCGGCATCCGTATCGACATCCCCGGTTTCCCGATCCGGTTCGATTTTGCTAAGCCGGTCGTCGAGGACGACGATTACACCGACGAAGAGGTGTTCTCGTTCGCGATCGGGTTCGAATAAGCAATCCTCTGCTACGGAGCAATGTGTGGCGGCAGGGCCTCGGCCCGCCGCCGATTCGGGGCGGACCAAGGTGTCTGCCCGAGAAAGGTCAATATGAAACGTGCGTGTGTGTTTATGGCGGCCGTGCTGGCCGCGACGGTGATGCTGGCCCAGGAAAAGACGGCGGTGGTCAACATGGTGGATCTGGTCCGGTTCCATCCGAGCCGCGAGCGGGACCGCAAGCTGATGCAGGAGACCGAGAAGGAGTATCAGGCGAAGCTCGACAAGCAGCGGGACCGTTTCGAGCAGCTCCGCGACGACTACGAGAAGGCCGTGAAAGAGGCCCGCAGCCCCGCGCTGAACGAGAAAGCGCGCGCCGAGGCCGAGGATAAGGCGATGAAGCACCGCGAGGTGTTGACCGAGGCGGACCGCGATCTGCGGCAGGAGATGCAGAAGCTCCAGCGCGACCTGGGCGAGCTCGATACGCGCCTGCTGCGTCAGGTGACCTCCGATATTCGCGATGTGCTCTCGAAGTATGCGCAGGAAACCAAGAGCACCGTCATCTTGGACGGCACCACCATCGCGTATTTCGATCCCAAGCTGGACGTGACGGATGATATCCTGAAGCGCATGGGCGTGGATCCCAAGGTCCGCAAAGAGGCGAAGGAAAAGGCCGAAAAGGCCGAAAAAGATGCGGTTTCAGCAGCCGCAAAGAAGTGATGCCGATGACCGTTAACGAACTGGTGACGCGTTTGGGCGGACAGCTCACGGGCGACGGGTCGCTCGAGATCGCCGCACTCGCCAGTCTGGCCGAAGCGCGGCCGGGCGACGTCTCCTTCTTCAAGGATGCTAAATACGCCGCGCCGCTGGCGGCCACGCGGGCGAGTGCCGTCCTGGTGCCGTCGGCTTGGCAGGGCGATTGTCCCGCTCCCGCCCTCATCCGGGTGGCGGACCCCAATGCCGCGTTTGCCAAGGCCGCGGAGTGGTTCGCGCCGCCGCCCGTCGTGCGGGCGCCGGGCATCCATCCGACCGCAGTGATCGGGCAGAATGTGCGCTTGGGTAAAGACGTGCACATCGGCCCCTGGACCGTGATCGAGGACGACACGGTCATCGGCGACCGCGCGGTGATCGAGGCGCAGGTGTTTATCGGTCAGCGCGTGGAGCTGGGCGAGGACTCCCACATCTATCCCCAGGTGACCATCCGCGAAGAGTGCAAGCTGGGCCGGCGCGTGATTCTGCACTCCGGCGTGCGCATCGGCGGGGACGGCTACGGCTATAATCCGGTCTTCCGCCCGGACGGGACCATCTCGATCGAGAAGATCCCGCAGCTCGGCAGCGTGGAGCTGGGCGATGACGTGGAGGTCGGCTGCAACACGACGATCGACCGCGCGCGGTTCGGCCGCACGCGCATCGGCAACGCCACCAAGATCGACAATCTCGTGCAAATCGGCCACAACGTCCAAATCGGCGACTACAGCGGAATCATCGCGCAGGCCGGGGTGGCGGGCAGCACGCGGATCGGTTCGGGCTGCCTCATCTGGGCGCAGGCCGGACTCTCCGGCCATCTCACGATCGGCGACCGCGCCCAGGTGGGCCCGAAGAGCGGACTTTCCAAAGACGTGCCGGAAGGGGAGTACTATCTCGGCCTGCCGGCGATCCCGAAGCGCGACTTCGCGGCGACGCTCCTCGTGCCCCGCCAGGTCGAAAAGCTGAAACGGCAGGTGGCCGAACTCACGGCTAAGCTGGACGCGCTTGCGGCGGAAAACGGGTAGGCGGGGCGCTCCGCAAACGAAGGGCGGACGCATCGCGTCAATCTGACACAGCGACAAGGACATCCTGTCGCTGTTTTGTTTTTTCGGCCGGAGCGGACAAGTTAGTTTAGGCTAATATTTGATTGTTTTTCGACAAAAAGACCGGAAAACAAGAAAAAACAATCGAAAACAGGTGTTGGCACGCGAAAAGCTAAATGATAAGCGGCTCTGCGAGAGACGGCAAATGGTTCACAAAACAGGTCCGTAAAGGCCATAACTCCATTCACTCGCTCGGCCCGGTGGATTCAAGATGGTTGCCGTCTGCTGAGTGGAGTTATGGCCAGTTTTTTTTATTTCCAAGAGGTGCCACATGAAAAAATTACATGCCGGTTATTGTGTGCTGACGGCACTCCTCGTTTTCGCGGTGAGCCTGCAAGGGTGGGCCAGAACTGAAGGGGAGGCGTTCGATTTCCGCAAGGGGTTCTCGAGTGTCGCGGCCAAAGCGACGCCGGCCGTCGTGTTCATTCAGGTCGAGAAACAAGTTCCGGCGGGGAACATGCAGTTTTTCAACAACCCGTTTGACCTCTTCGGCGAAGACTTTTCCGAGCGCTTCTTCGGGGAACAGAACGGAAGAGCCAACCCGTACCACCGCCGGCAGCCCGGCCGCGGACGGCAGCAGATGTACAAGCAGACGGGGCAGGGCTCCGGCTTCATCATCAGCAAGGACGGTTACATCCTGACGAACACGCATGTCGTCGGCGACGTGGACAAGATCACGGTGCGTCTGGCAGACGGCAGGGAGTTCGCCGCCAAACGGATCGGCGCCGATCCGAAGACCGAAGTGGCGCTCATCAAAATCGAGGCTAAGGAGGATCTTCCCGTTATTGCGATCGGCAATCCGGACTCCTTGCTGATCGGCGAGTGGGTGATCGCCATCGGCAACCCCTTTGGACTCAAGGAGACACTTACGGTCGGCGTAGTGAGTGCTAAAGGACGCAGTAACATTGGGATTACGGACTACGAGGACTTCATCCAGACTGACGCGGCGATCAATCCCGGCAACTCCGGCGGCCCGCTGCTGAACATCGATGGAGAGGTGGTCGGCATCAATACGGCAATCTTCAGCCGTAGCGGTGGGTACATGGGTATCGGTTTCGCGGTGCCCATCGACATGGCGATGAACATTAAGAGTCAGCTTGTAGCAAATGGCAAGGTGACAAGAGGTTACATCGGCGTCGTCATTAACCCCGGCGACGTGACCGAAGAGATGGCCAAATCTTTCGGACGCGGCGAGGCGGGGGGGGTGCTGATCGCAGACGTGCAAAAAGACGGACCTGCGGACAAAGCGGGAATCAAGAGCGGCGACATCTTTGTGGAGTTGGACGGCAAGAAAATCAAGGACAGCACCAGCTTCCGCAACGATGTGGCACGGATCCTGCCTAATAAGAAAGCCGAAATCACATTGTTCCGTGACGGCAAGAGCAAGAAAGTCACGGTGACCGTGGGGACTTTCCCGGACGAAGAGGCCGCCGCCGCAGGGGGAACGCAAGAGGGCGGCGACATCGCCGAGAAATTGGGGTTTGAGGTTCAGGATCTGACGCCGGAAGTGGCGGAGCAGCTGGGGTACGAGGAGAAACGCGGCGTCGTGATCTCCGACGTGGATCCGAATTCGGCGGCTTACGAACAGGGTTTAAGGACCGGCATGTTGATCCTTGAGGTCAACCGCAGCGAGGTGAAGAACGTCAGCGATTTTGAAAAGGCAGCAGGCAAAGTCAAGGGCGGCAACATGCTCTTGAGGATCAAGATGAAAGAGGGATCGATCTTTCTGCACCTGCGGGCAAACGATTAACCACACAACCAAGTATATATAAGACCACTCCTGTCATGCAGCACCGGGGCCGGGTAACACCGGCCCCGGTTTTTTTATGCCCGGAAAAGGAGCAGGAGGAGAGCCATGACGGGCAGGCAGAGGAGCGTGCTGAGGGCGATGGCGGAACCGGCCAGCTCCTTGTCCGCGCCCATCTGGTCGGCCATGACGTAGGAGGTGACGGCGCAGGGGCTGGCCAGGTTGATGAGGGTGATCAGGAGCAAGTCGCCGCCGACACCGAAGGCGCTGGCCAGCAGAAGGCCGATGGCGGGCATGGCGACCAGCTTCAGCGCGGTGGCCGCCAGCGCGGGCCGGAGACTCGCCTGCATTTTTTCCGGCGTCAGGCCGGCGCCGAGCGCGATCAGGGCGCAGGGCAAGGCGGCACGTCCGAGCGTCTCAACCGCGTTGAAGATGCTTTTCGGAATGTGCAGGCCGCTTCTCAGCGTGACCAGGCCGAGCGCGCAGCCGATGATGAGCGGGTTACGCAGGATGGCGGCCAGCGCCCGCAGGAGGTGGCCGGCGCCTTCTCCTGCCTCCGCTCCGCCGGCGCGGGCCGCCTTGGGGCCGGTCAGGATCAGGACCGCCCAGAAGTTGTAAAAGGGAATGGTCGGCGCCAGGGCGAAAGCGGCGCTGGCCGCCGCCGCACTGTTCTCCCCGAAGGTGTAGATCAAAACCGGCAGGGCGGTGTAAGCGAGATTTCCGCGCATGGCCGCCTGCATCAGCGCGCGGGCCGAACCCTCGGGGAGCCGCATCATGCGGGAGGTCAGCCAGCCGATCCCCGTGACCGCCACCGAGCAGGCGCACAGCAGAAGAGCGATCTTCAGGCCGTTGCCGCCGGCCGAGACGGGCGCCTTGACGATGGTGCTGAACAGCAGGGTCGGCAGCAGCAGCCAGAAGCCCAGCCGGTTCATCTGTGCGAAGAAAACTTCGGGCAGGAAGCGGAAGTGGCGCAGCGCCGCGCCGAGCGCCATCAGCAGGCAGACCGGCAGGATCGAATTGAGAACAGATTCGACCATGGCGTTATCGGATGCGGTCCCGACGGCGCGGGTTCTGGACGTTTTGCGGCATGGTTACGGCGTTCGCCGCAGCGGCCTATTGGCCGGCTTTCTCCATCTCGGCTTGGGCTTTGCGGAGCGCCTCCAGGGCTTCGGGCGGCAGCTTCATTCCGCCCGCGGGCTGGCCCGGCGTCTGGCCGAGACCGGAGAGCCCGCCCATCATGAGCTCCTGCATGGTGTTGACCCGCGTGTAGTCGGGCGGGATCACAAAGAGCGAGGCGTCCGGCAAGCCGAAGCGGTAGTTCTTGAAAAGCACGACGCTTGTAAACGGCACGGGCGGCTGGCCGCGTTCCCCCTTCATGTTGACCGTACTGGTGATTTTCACCGGCATGTTTTTCTGGGCTGGGGAAAACAGCATCTCCATCACGTGGTCTTCGCCTTCGGGCATTTTCACCGTCATGCGGCGCTTGACGCAGGGCTCGCCCTCGTACGTCTCGGTTCCGGTCTCCTCCAGTTTGAAGCGTGGCTTCCGCGCCGCCTTCTTTGCGGCATCGGGCTCTTCGGGCAGCAGGCAATATTTTTTCTGGGCGGGGGAGAGCGAGTAGTTCGCGGCTTTGCCGTTTTCATCGAGTTGCAGCATCACCATGTGCACGTTCATGAAGGGCATGGTCATTTCAGAGCGGGTTTTCCCTTCCACGCGGTAGAGCTTGGACGGCATCGTCATGCCCATCACCTGGATCTCCATGTCGACGGTATAGCGGGTCTGCAGCCCGAGCTCTTTTTCGAACTTGAGCCAGAGCTGTTGCTGCTGGTCACGGCCCCCGGGCTGCCGCACACCCTGCGCGAGCAGCGTGGCGGTCAACATCATCCCTGCGAGCAGAATCCAATGTGTCGGTCTCATGTGCGTGCTCCTGGTTGAAACAGTGCGGTGTCGGTGATCATTTAGGCCTCAGTATACAGGCTTGAGAAGGGACGGCGCAAGAAGGCAGATCATTCGTCGAACGTCGCTTCGCCGTGCCAGGCTTCGGCGGGCGGCACGGTCACCTGGCCCGCCGCGATGCGCTGCCGCACGGCCTCGAAAAGCAGGATGGTCGTGGCCGACGCCACGTTGAGCGAATCCGCCAGGCCCAGCATCGGGATGCGCACGCGCAGGTCGGCCGCGCCCATCCACTTTTCGGTCAGGCCGTACTGTTCGGTTCCGACGGCGATCGCCACGTTGCCGGTCAGCGGCACGTCGCAGTGGAGGTTCTCCGTGTGCGGCGTGGTGGCGAGGATGCAGAAGCCGCGTTCGCGCAGGAAGGCGATCGCCTCGTCGCTCTCGGCCTCCACCACGGGCACGGAAAAGAGCGTACCCGTCGAGGCGCGGACCACGTTGGGGTTGTGGATGTCGGTGCAGCGGTCGCAGACGATCACGGCGTGCACGCCCGCCGCGTCGGCGGAGCGCAGGATCGTGCCGAGATTGCCCGGCTTCTCGATGGCTTCGGCCACCACCACGAGCGCGTGCTCGGGCAGGTTCAGGTCGGTCAGCTTGCGCGCGAGTTGCGGGCCGACGATCAGCAGGCCCTCGGGCCTTTCACGGTAGGCGAGTTTCTCGAAGACCGGCGCGGAACAGGGGTACATCTCCGCGCCCAGCTCGCGGCAGCGCTGCACGATGGCCGGCTCGTTGAGGTTCTTAAGGTAGAGCGCCTCGCAGTAGAAAAGCATGTCCGGACGGTATCCGTTGTCGAGCGCGCGCTTGCACTCGCGATAGCCTTCCACCAGCATCTGCCCGGCTTCGTCGCGGTGCGAGCGCTGGCGCAGCTTGACCGCATGTTTGACCTTCGGGTTGGCGAGCGAGGATATGTGAAGTTCCGGCATGGTGAAAAACATTATCAAAAGGCCGCATCCGGCAACAGGCCGAAATGCGTGGCGGGTTCGCGCGGTATGTGCGTGTCATCCGCGCAAGGGCACCGTCAGGACAATGGTTGTGCCCCGGCCGACTTCGCTGTCGATTTCCATCCGGCCGCCCAAGCCTTCAAGCCGCTCGCGGATGCTGAACAAGCCGAAGCCCTTGTTTGCCCTTTCGGCGTGCTCCATCACTCCGACCGGAAAACCGCGGCCCTGATCTTTGACGACGACCTGCACGTGTCTCCCGAGGTCTGCATTCCGGACCGCAATTTCTGCCCGGCCGACCTGAGCGTGCTTGACCACATTGAACAGCAGTTCCTGAATCGCCCGGTAGAGGCAGAGATACACGTTTTCTGAAACGGGCTTGACGCCCTCGTCCACGACAAGGTCAACGGACAAGTTGAATTTCTCTGCCATTTGCTGGCACAACCAGGCGACGGCAAAAGGAATTTCGCCTTCGCGCAGCGCCGGAACGGCAATATCCTGAACCAGCGACCGCGTCAGCCGGATCGCCTGCGCAAGCATGTCGTCGGCCGCTTCCAGAGACTTTTTAATGGACGCGCCTTTAACCGCTTGAAGCACGACCCCCATTGTCATCCGGCTCGCAACCAAAATCTGCTGCAAATCCTCGTGCAGAACATCGGTGACACGCTGCCGCTCTTCTTCCTCGGCCCTGATCAGCCGTCCGGTGAGCGCCTGTAGCTGGTGGGTGTATTTTTCCACCTCGGCGGTCCGTTCGGCAACGCGTTTTTCCAGCGCCGCGCTCCACGTTTCCAGCAGCTCGCGGGCTCGCTTGCGCTCGGTGATGTCGCGGATTGCCGACACGAAAACCAGTCGCCCGTTCATCGTGTAGAAACGCGCCGTGATTTCAACGGGGAAAACGCACCCGTCCTTATTCTTGTGAAGGAGCTCATCCACCAGCACGATCTGCTTTCCGGCACGCGCACAATTCTGAATGATTGCTTTTGCCTGTGCCAGATCAACCACGACGTCCTCCGGACCTTTGGACAGCATTTCTTCGCGGCTATAGCCGTACAGAGTCTGCGCCGCGAGGTTGACATCCAAGAAACGACCCGACTCGAAGTCCGTGAGTAGGATAGCGTCGGACTCCATCTCAAACAGCTGACGGTAACGCGTCTCACTGTCTTGCAGCGCTTTCTCCGTGCGTTTGCGATCGGAGATGTCAACAAAACTGCCTAGTGCGGCCCAAATGCTGCCATCTTCGTTTCTGACAGGGGTCGCGAATATTTCCAGCGTCAGCTCGCGGCCGTCAGGACGAACCACGGAGATTTCCTCTCCCGGCGTGCGTTCCCCCCGCAGTGCGCGAGCAAGCGGAAGCCGGTCCAACGGCAGACGTTTCCGATCCGCCCCGGTGAAAAACGAATAGTCATTCAAGTGCCTGTACAAGTTCTCGTTCAGCGCGGACGAGGCCCCAATCAGCTGCTGCGCCGCATAATTCGCAACAAGCGGGACCGCCGATTCCACGTCCACCATCACCACGCCGACAGACAGGTTCTGCAGCAGCGTGTTCAGAACTTCGTTTTGCCGCGACAGTTCCCGCTGACTGCAGAGCAGTTTTTCCTCAGCCTGTTTGACATCCGTGATGTCCATGAGGTGGCCGTCCACCCGAACGACTTTTCCGTTCTGAAAAATAGGCCGACCCGACGAACGCACCCAGATGCGTTGCCCGTCAGCCCGCATGATCTCGACCACAATGTCAAAGGGTAGGCCTTGCTCGATCGCACCGCGAAAAGCCTCGTTCACGGTCTGCCGATATTCCGGCGCCGCGAACCCGAGATCATCAATCGTCCGGTCGATCGGGTAGTCGTGCTCAACCCCATGAATACGGTAAACCTCGTTTGTCCAGGTGACCTGATGCGTTGCGATCTCAATCTTCCACGCCCCCATCTTGGCGAGGCGTTGCGCCTCTTCAAGCATGCGACGGGTCTCCTGCAACGCAAGCTCTTCCTGTTTTCTGCGCGTGACATCGTTCCAGATCGACTGGTGGACGCCGTCCGGCATCTTCTTGGTGCGCATTTCAACAACCACCTCCGAACCGTCACGACGGCGGACGACCCGCTCGCTCGCGACCGTCTCACCTTTCTGTACCAAATCAATACGAATCGGAACACGCTCCAGGCTCTCGGGCGTAAAAGGCAAATCACGGACGTTACGTCCGATCAGCTCAGCCTGGGGCAGGCCGCAGATTGCACAAAGGCGTTCATTCGCATCACAGATGACACCCTCATTGTCACAAACCAAAATTCCGTCCACGGCGAAATTGAGCAAATTCTTATAGCGCTGCTCGCTCTTCAGCAGTTCCTGTTCTGCGCGCTTACGCCCGGTGATATCGCGGTAGAAAGATTGCAGCGTGCCGTCCGGCATTTGCTTCGAGTGCATCTCGATGATCACTTCCGTGCCGTCTTTTCGGCGGATTGTCCGTTCCGTCACCACTTTCTCCCCCTTTTCTAGCAAGTCGAATCGGAGGGGGTTTTCCGCCAAGCTCTTGGCGGTGAAAGGCATGTGGCTGATGTGCTTGCCCACCATTTCGGAGCGCGCCAAGCGGAACAGCTCGCTCATGCGCTCGTTCGCTTCGATAATGACTCCGTCTGGCGTGCCCACCAAGATGCCATCCACGGCAAAGTCGAGCAACCCGCAGTAGCGCTGCTCGCTCATCGTCCACAGTTTTTCCGCCTGTCTGCGTTCGCTGTCGCGCTGGTCGATCAGCGAAATGCGAGACGCCTCAAGGTCGCTGATTCTCTCCTGAAAGGCGCGGTACAGCCGGTGGAAATGCCGGGCCACCCACAAGCCCACGGCCGTGCTGAACACACACCCGACGAATCCCAAAGCGAAGGCCGTAAGCCGCGCATCCAGCTCTCCGAAAAGCGCCGTTTTCTTCTCGGCATAAAAGAGCGCGCCGATGAAGAACATCACGAGCGCGTTCGCGCCGAGCAGCGCGAACAGGAGCTGTTGGTGGATCGTCAGACGTCGCCGCGGACGTGCGGCTCCATCTTGTGTTGCAGCAGGCATGGGTATTCCTCTGTTCGGCAACGGATGTTTTCAAGGCGACCGGCAGGCAGAGCGACGCGCCGGCGGCCGGCTTTCAGGCAATCTGTCCGGCGGCTTTGTCGCACTTGATCTTGGATCCCCTTTCGTTGGCGATCATCGTCCGCTTGACGCTTGTCGTCGGAGCGCACCGTGCGACGGCCGCACATCGGCACACCGCGAAAAGCACACCCCCGCCATCGCCCTGAATGGGCAATCATTGTTTTTGCCCCGCTTTCTCCGCCGGGTGTGACCACAGCCTTTTTGCAGTCTCAGCCTGCGACCAGTCATCCCGATGCCCTATGAGAAAGGTCGCTGACGGATGAAACAGAATAGCAGAAGGCCGTTTACTCGTCGAACGTCGCTTCACCGCGCCTGATTTTGGCGGGTGAGCGGCCCGTTGCGGCGCGCTTGACGCCCCCGAGGTTTCGCGGGTACACTAACACCAATAGTGATAGGTTTAGATAAAAAAGATGCCTTGGAAGGAAACACACCATGAAACGTTCGCACGTGATGGCTATTTTCGCCGTTTCACTCGCTCTTGGTGCCGGAGCTTTCGAACCGACCAACCTGACCGGTTGCGTGATGTGGCTGCAGGCGGACGCCGCTAACATCCAGACCAACAGCGTGGAGGGCCGTGTCTCCCAGTGGAACGACCTCTCGGGCTGCGGCAACCACGCCGTCCAGAGCGACACCAACCGCCAGCCGCTGTATGTGGCGGGCGGGCCCAACGGCCGCCCCACCCTTTTTTTCGACGTGCGTTATAACAATCCGTCGTACGGTGCCAAGCTGCTGACGAGCACCGCGCTCACCAACGCCTGCACCGCCTTCATCGTGGCGCGGGTGATCGACGCGGGCGAGCTCGGTATCGACTGGCGCCGCATCTTGGGCTCGCGCGACAAGAACTGGTGCCTCGGCACCTACACGCCCGGCACCTTCTACGCCCACGGGCATACCGGCGAGCTGAGCGGACCGAACGCGCGGCTCAAAGCCGCCTACCGCTTCAACCGCACGTACACGCTGTCGGTGATGAATAACGTGGCGGGGCAGTACTTTTACGTGAACGGCTTCGACCTCACCGGCAACTCTTCCAACAAGACCCCGCCCGGCCGGCTGGGCATCGGCGGCAGCGACATCTCGAACGACACGTGCGACTCCGAGATCTCCGAAGTGATCGCCTATGAGCGCGCCCTGTCCGCCGAGGAGCGGCAGCAGGTGGAGGCCTATCTGAAAGCGCGCTACGGCGTGATCGACGAAGGGTTCTCCGGCCCGGTCTGGAGCGGCGCGGGAACCAGCGGCTTCTGGAGCGACGCCGCCAACTGGCAGCAGGCCATGCCCGCCGCGCCGATGCTCGCCTTCAATGCCGGAACCCGGCGGACCTCGACCAACGACCTTTCCGGCCTGGTCCTCGACAGCGTCATGGTGCTGGACCAGGCTTGGCAGCTCTCCGGCAACGCGGTGACGCTGAACAACGGCTTCTTCTGCTACCCGGCTTCAGAAGCGACCTGGGGGCTGGACACGGCGCTGCCGGCGGGACAACATACCTTCTCCGTGTACACGGGCCGCCGCCTCACGCTCTCCGGGGTGCTCTCGGGCGCCGGCGGGCTCGAACTGGGACTCGGCAAAGATTTCGCCGGCACACTCGCCCTCGCCTGCCCCTCCAACACCTTCTCCGGGCCGGTTCTCCTGAGGGGCGGTATCGCCGAAGCCGCGCGGCTGGCGAACGCCGGCGCGCCGAGCTCGCTCGGCGCGGCCTCGGGCGCGAACGCGACGGTGTTGCTCGGCAACCGCCGCATGAGCCACAGCGGCGGTCTGCGCTACGTCGGGACCGAAACCGCCGCCACGGACCGGCCGCTCGCCTTCGTCCGCCTCTGCTCCATCGAGAACGCCAGCCCCGCCGGCGCGGGTCTGACCTTCAACGGCGCTTGGGCCGCGGCCGACATGCCGAGCGCCGGCGCGGTGTCCCTCTCGCTGGGCGGAACATCCTCTGGCGTCAACACGATCAATACGCCGATCGCGAACGCCCCCGGCGGCGCAAACGCGCTGTTCGTCAACGTCAAGGGCGGCGTGTGGGCCTTCACCCAGCCGAGCACCTTTACCGGCAACTTCACCGTCGACGGCGGCACGGCCCTCGCCAACTGCGCCTCGGCCGACGGCCTCGGCAAGGGGCGCGTCGTCGTGATGCCCGGCGGCACAATCGGCGGCACCGGCCTGGTCACCTCTGCCGGCACCATCCTGCAGTACGAGGGCGCCGTCATCTCGCCCGGCGACCCTTCCGTCAACGGCGGCATCGGCTGCCTCACCTACGCCACGGCTCCCGGGCTGAGCGGCGTACGCCTGCGCTGCCAAGTCAATGCCGAGACCAACGACCTCGTCAAAGTCAACGCGGCGATCGTGGTGCCTGCCGCCATGTCGGTGGAAGTCGTCGCCGCCTCGGCCGCCGCCTGTCCCGCCGCACTCCGCATCATCGAGGCGACCGCCCTGACCGGCGCGACCGACCTCTCCGGCTGGGAAATCGAGGCGCCCTGCGCTTATCGCGCGGCATGCGAAGGCAACGCCATTGTCCTCTATAAAGAGCCGCCGGCGGCGCTGGGCACGTGGCTGCGCTCCATGCCGATCCGTTTCCGCGGCTATGAAGGGCAATCGACCCTGACCAACTTCCCTGCGCTGATCAAGCTGAGTGACGGCTGCGGCAACAACAAATTCCGCTACCGCGACTGCGCGGCAGGCGGCGCGGACCTGCTCTTTACCGACGCGGCGGGCGCAATCCTGAACCACGAGATTGAGATCTGGGACACTAACGGCGAATCTCATGTCTGGGTGCAGGTCCCGGCGCTCGCTCCGACTACGCAGATCATGGCCTACTGGAAGAATCCCGCGTGCGAACCGGATGCCAACGCCTTCGTGCCGACCAACCTCCCTGACTGCGGACTGTGGCTGAATGCGGCCGCCGGGGTCGTCACCAACGGGTCGGGCTACGTCTCGTCGTGGGCGGACCAGTCCGGCAACGGGCACGGCGCGTCACAGGCCGATCCCTTGCTGCAGCCGCGCTGGGTGGCGCAGGCCGTCAACGGGCTGCCGGCGGTGCGCTTCGAAGCAACCGGCAACAAGGACGGCATGGCCACCGGGTGGAGCGCGACCAACACGCCCTATTCGGTTTTCGTGGCCGGCACCTTCCGTTCTTCCTCGAGCTACGCGTGGCGGCGCATTGTCCAGGGATCGTCCAAATACAACTGGGGCATCGCGCTTGAGGATTCTGGCAAGTTCTATACGTTCGTCTCGCAAAACGGGACGGACGGATTGCACACGCCTGTCGCGAGCATGGATTTCCGCCCCGCAGGCGGCACGCCGTTTGTGGGATCCATGATCGGCGACGGCACCAACTCTCAGGCTAGCATGAACGGCTTCGCGTATCCTCCGGTCGCCAAACACGGCGGCCCCAACGTCCTCGGGCTGGGCGTGAGCGGCCACAGCGGCGACGGCTGGGACGGGGATGTGCTGGAGGTGATCGCCTACGACCGCGCGTTGTCGGCCGGCGAGCGGCAGCAGGTGGAGCGCTATCTCGCGCTGAAATACGACGCCCTCTCGGCGCACCGCGTCCCCTCCTATGGTCTGCGCCAGTGGCTGCGCGGCGACTATGCGATTGCCGATGTGTTGGACGGTACGACGCCGCGCGTCTCCAAGTGCGAGAACCAGACCGACACCGCCATCCGAAACGCGGTTGTCCTGATGCACGCCACCCAATCGGTCACGAACCGCATGCCCGAGAAGGTCAGCGCCGCCATCAACGGCAAGCCTGCGCTCCGCTTCGACGCGCTCGCAAGTCAGTACGACAGCCTGAGAAGCGTTGCCACGCCCATCGGCAAAGCCTACTCCGTGTTCGCGGTGTACGCGGTCCGCGCGGCCGACGCGGTGGAGCAGGTCGTCATGCAAGGCGTCGGCAGCCTCAGCCGGCTCAGCGTCACCAACGGGCTTGTGACGCGGCGGGCCAGCGGCGTGGTTTCCCAGCTCTTGCCGTGCCAGACCAACACCCCGGTGATCGCCTGCATGCTCTGCAACGAGGTGGCCTCGCGCTTCTACGTCAACGGCGTCAACCTCACGCAGAACGGCGCGCCCGCGGCGGCCTGGGGCACGGGCGGCAGCGGCGACAGCAGCATCTTCTATTTCGGCGCCGGCACGTCGGACGGCGCGCTGGACCTGCCGCTGGACGGCGACCTCGCGGAAGTGCTGGTCTACGACCGCGTGCTGTCCGACACCGAGCGCCGCCGCGTCGAGGCCTATCTCTCCGCGCGCTACGCCATCCCCGTCGACGCCTCGAACCCGCACGTCTGGTCGGGCGGGTTCAGCGGCGTTTGGCACTTCACCGGCGCGGACCGCCTGCTGCTGGCCGACGCCTCAGCCGCGCAGAACGGCGCGGCGCTGCTGAACCAGCCCGCTCCCGCCTCCGAAGCCGCCTTGGCCGGCAAGGCCCTCGGCTGGAGCCTCGCCGCCCAGCTGGGCCGCACGCGCGCGCAGCCCGCGGCATTGCCGCAGACCTTCTCGTTTTGGGTCCGGCAGTCCGCCGCGCCCGCCGCGCAGGCGCTGGTGCTGAGCGGCACCAATGCGACGCCGTATGCCGCGCTGAACAACACCGGCAGCAAGCTCCAGGTGGCGGGCACGGACGCGGCCTCGCTCGTCGCGCCGACCACCGGCGCCTGGACACACTACGCGGTCGTGGTCAACGCGCCGGGCCAGAGCGTGCAGGTGTACGGCAACGGCCTGCCGCTCGCGACGGTCGGCACGTCCCTTGCCCAGAATCTGCCGGTCGGCCAGGCGCTCACGTTCGGGCACGCCGGCAACGCGGCGGACGGGACCAAGACCTTGGCGGGTGAACTCGACGAGCTACGGACTGAAAGCGTTTCGCGTAGCGCGGACTGGATCCGGGCCGCTTATCTGACCCAGGCCGAAAACGCCCGCTTCACCAGCTACAACCGCTGGGGCACGCTGATCTTCATGCGGTGAAACGCTGAAGCGATCGGCCTTCGCGGTCCTGTTTTCCTCGCCCGGCGTCGGTGCGGCAACGGCGGTTGTCAGTCCTGCGCCCCAGACCCGTCACGCCCACGTGCTGTTTCGAGCCGTGAAAGCGTGTTTGTCTTGCGGCGCCACATCAGCCAGAGGGCGATGCTCTTGCCGTCGATCAGTTCGCCGGCGTCGAGCGCGGCGTCGATCTCCGCGGCGGTCATGACCACGGGCTCAAGATTCTCGTCGAAGTCGGGCCGCTGCGCCCGGGGCTCTTGGCCGAGCCTCGCATAGTACAGGTGCAGGTGCTCTTCCGAATAGCCGGGACAGGGGACGATCACGCCGAGCTTCTCCAGCGACTCGACGGGGTAGCCGCTCTCCTCTTCCATTTCGCGGCGCGCGCCCGCGTCGGCGGATTCGCCCTCTTCCAGGCATCCGGCCACGATTTCCAGGATCGCCTGCCCGATCGAACGGCGGTATTGGCGGACCAGCACGAACTTTCCGTCCGGGCGCTGGCCGAGGATCACCGCCGCGCCGCGGTGGCGCACGATCTCGCGGGTGGAGCGCCGCCCGTTCGGCATTTCGATGGTCGCCTCGTCGATGGTCAGGGCGCGGCCCTCGAAGACGCGTTTGATGGAGAGCGTTTTTTCTGTCAGGTCCATGGTTTTCCTTCCTGAAGGTGAAACGCTTCATTGTAGCGGGACGCGCAGGGGTCGCAAATCAAAAACGGGCGCATCTCGGTTTCGGGTGCATCGGTTCGGGGAACCGTCGCGGCCGGTTTGACACCGAACTGGAGCCGCAGCGGAAAGGCCATTGACAGGATGGGGCGTTTAGGCTACTTTTATTGTCAACCGGCTAGCTTTAGATTTTATCGGACCATCTGGAGTGTCGCTGGAAAGGGAGAACAGAATGAAACGCATGTTCATGGTCATGGCGGTCATGTCGGCCTTGGCGGCCACCGTAGCGGTTGCGCAGTGCCCCTCGCAGTGCCCGAAGAAAGCGGCCTGCAAGTGCGAGGCGTGCGGGTGTACGGCGGAGAACAAAAAGGCCGACTGCAAATGCGACAAGTGCGCGTGCGGCAAAAAAGCCGAATGCAGCAAGGCAACGGCGTCTTCTCAGCAGGGCTGCTGCAAGAAATAGCGGTGCGGCTGGCCGAGGCGAAAGGCGCGGGACGCGAAAAGCGGACCGCGCTTTTCCATTTCCAGCAGAGATAAAAAAAGTTTCCTGCCGGGTTGCCCCGGCAGGAAACTGTGTGGTGTTTATATATTATTTCGGGTTGTGTGTGAAACTATGTATATCCGAAACGGGGGAGAATCGCAACTGCAAAAAGAAACATTTTAGGCTCCCGCCCGGGCGGGGTTTGGTTTTGTTGACGGTCCCGAGTCGATCGTGATAAACTTTAATTTATTGGAAATATGCTATGCGAGACAATGCGGACAGATTGATGGACAGGAACATGTATTCGCTGCCGTTGCGGCGCGAGGTGAGCGCGGTGCTGCATTTTCTGCACACGCAGCCTGGGCGAGTGAAGGCGGGGCTGGATATCGGTTTCACGAACGCAGGCGTGAGCCAGCTCCTGCGGCAGACGGGCGGATATTGGATGACCGTGGAGCCGACCGCGCCGCGTCGCGCGCTGGTGGCGGCGGCCTTGGGCGATGATGCGGTCCTGTGCAGCGGCGTCGATGGCGAGCTGCCGTTCGAGGACAAGCAGTTCGACGCGGTGGTGATGGCGCACGGCGTGTTGCCGGGGGGCGCGGCTGCCGGCGAGATGATCCGCGAGTGCCACCGGGTCCTGAAGACCGGCGGGCTTTTACTGTTCACGGTGGAATACCGGAAGGTGTTCGGTTTGGCGGAGGTCCTGAATCGGCGGCGCCGGGTATCGGGCGCGGGCGAGAGCTACAGCGAGTCCGAGGTGTTCCAGTTGCTGAAAGACGGGTTCGATGTGCTGGGTTTCCGCTTTTCGTGCCGCTTCTGGGTGCAGATGGTGCGGCAGTGGGCGGACCGCCGGAGGGAGTCGGGGATCCGCGGCGCGGCCAACGTCTGGCTGCGGGTGCTGTACGGCGCGGCGCTTCTGCTGGACGTGTTTCTGTTCTGGACCCGCGGCCACCAAATGACCGTGTACGGGCGCCGCAAGGGATGGCGCGAAAAACATTCGCGCGTGTTGGCCAAGAGTACGCCGGTCTCCGATGCGATGCTGTTCGATCCGCGCCGCAATGGACATCATGTCTCGCTGTCCCGGTTCAAATGAGGGGGCCGGCGGCGTTTTCTTCTCGCGCTTTTTCAAAGACCGGACCCACCGCGTATTTTCTGAAAATAAGTTTATGACGATCGGCAAAAAAGTGTGGCGTATCGGGGTCACGTTCGCGATGGCTCTGCTGGTCTGCGGCGCGGCCCGTGCGGGCGAGGAGTCTGCCGCCGCGGTCGACGACATCAAGGCGGCCGTCGAACTGTTCGTGAACGCCCGCACGGCGGGCAGCCTCGACGACTTCATGGTGGCGGTCGCGAAGGTGAAGGCCTTGGCCGACGCCGGCCAGCCTTTCTTTCGTTTCCTGCTGGCGGTGTACGCGGAACAGGAGCCCCTCTGCGGCTTGTCAGAGGAGGTCCGCGCCCGCTATCTGGCCGAGGGCCGGCCGCTGATGGGGACGTATGCGCGGGAGGGCAACGCGCTGGCGCAATATCTGGTCGGCGTGGACTGCGAATCCAACCTGATGAAGCCGGACGAGGCCCGCGGCTGGTTCGAGCGGGCGGCGGCGCAGGGGCAGGCGCTGGCGCAGAACAATCTGGGGCTGAAGTACTATCTCGGGCAGGGCGTGCCGAAGGATTTCGACAAGGCCGGCGACTATTTCCGGCAGGCCGCGCTGCAGGCCGACATGAACGGCGAATACAACCTCGGCACGCTGTATGCCCGCGGACAGGGGGTGCCGAAGGACGAGGAGATGGCGCTGCAGCTCTACACGCGTGCGGCCGAGAAGGGCCATTCCTGCGCGATGAACAATCTGGGCTGGCTGTACCAAGAGGGGCGCGGCGTCGCGAGAAGTCCCGAAAAGGCCGCCGCGTGGTACCGCAAGTCGGCGGAGAGCGGCAATGCCGACGGGCAGTTCAATTACGGCTTTGTCTGCGCGCGCGGCATCGGAGTCCCGCGGGATTTCCGAGCGGCCGGCGTCTGGTACTGGCGGGCCGCCGAGCAGGGACATGTCGAGGCGCAGGTCAATATCGGGCTGCTCTACCGGGACGGGATGGGCCTCAAGTCCGATGACCGCAAGGCGCTGACGTGGTTTGCGAAAGCCGCCGAGCAGAAACACGCCATGGCGCAGTTCTTCATCGGGCAGATGTACGAGCAGGGCCGCGGGGTGCCGCAAGATGACGAGCGCGCATTCAACTGGTACACGAAATCGGCGGAGCAGGGAAACGCCCGGGCCGTCAACGCGTTGGGAACCTATCACTACCGGGGCCGGGTGGTCCCGAAGGATTACGCTCGGGCGGAGGCCAGCTATCGGCGCGCGGCCGAGGCGGGCTTCCCCGCCGCGCAGAACAACCTCGGGATGCTCTACGTGCGGGGCGAGGGCGTGCCGCAGAACCACGCGCGGGCGGCGGAGTGGTTCGCGAAGGCCGCGAAACAGGGCTTGGCTGACGCCGCCTACAATCTGGCGTTGCTGTACGAGTACGGCAAAGGCGTGGAGCTGAGTCACATCCGCGCGGTGGAGCTGTGTCAGCAGGCGGCGCTGCACGGGCACATCGGGGCCTCCGAATGGCTCTTCAAAAACGGATACACGGCCTGGCTGGACCAGGTGAAGAAAGCGGCGTCTCCAGCCGAGCGGGACGGGCGGTAGCGGGGCGGGAGGGAGAAAAGATGGCAACTGAAACGAAACGCGTCGCGTCGCGTCGCGCATGTCTCAAAATCCTGGCGGCCGCGGCGGGCGGCACGGCGGCGGGCGTCGGCGGCGCGGTGTCGGTGGGGCGGTTGGGCCGCGCGCCGGAAGGCCCGTGGCGGGTGCTGACGCCGGACGAGGCGCGGCTGGTGGAGGCGGTGTCGGAACAGATTATTCCGGCGGACCGCGACCCCGGTGCGAAAGAGGCGGGCGTGGTCCGCTACATCGACAAGCAGCTGGACGGCCCGCTCAAGCGGTTCGCGGAGAAGTACCGCAACGGCCTGCGCTTTCTTGCTCAGACGTGTCAGGCGCAGCACGGCAAGCCGTTCGAGGCGCTGAGCTGGCCGGAGCAGACGCGCGTCTTGCAGGCGCTCGAAAGCGGCAAGGCCCCGAAGGAGATCTGGGCCGACCCCTCGCCGCGGGAGTTTTTCGGTCTGATCCGCGACCACACCATGCAGGGGTTCTACGGCAGCCCGAGACACGGCGGGAATAAAAACTACGCGAGCTACAAAATGCTGGGGCTGGAATATCCGCGGGTCATCGGCCAGAACAGGTATCCGGAACAGGCGGGCTAAACGGATTGCGAGAGGGGGCTGCGGTGGCGAACAGACATGTGAACGCGGTGATCGTCGGGGCCGGCGCGGGCGGCGGCGTGGTGGCGAAGGTGCTGGCCGAGGCCGGGCTTTCCGTGGTCCTGCTGGAACGCGGCAAGTGGCAGTCGTTCGAGGATACGACCGACGACGAGCTGCGGTCGCAGCGCACGACGGTGCTGGGCAACGCGTACGGGCCGGACGACGCGCGGTATTGCCGCGTGATCGAGAACCCGGACGGCTCGACCCGGATCGTGCTGCCGAGCGAGGGCGGGTACAACAACAACGCCGCCTGCGTGGGCAGCGGCACGCTCAGCTACGGCGCGATGGGATGGCGCTTCATGCCGCAGGATTTCCGCCTGAAGTCGATCTACGGCTGTCCGGAGGGGTCGACGCTTGACGATTGGCCGATCTCTTATGACGAGTTGGATCACTGCTACGAGCGGGCCGAATGGGAGATCGGCGTCGCCGGCGACGACGAGGGCAACCCCTTTGCGCCGCCACGCAAAAAGCCGCGCCCGATGCCGGCCTTCCCCTACAACAAAGAGGCCGAGATCCTCATTGCCGCGGGGAAGCGCCTGGGCTGGCATCCCTTTCCGGTCCCGATGCTGCGCAATTCCATCCCGTACGGCGGGCGTCCCAAGTGCATCCACATGCGCTCGTGCTGCGGGTTCGCTTGCCCGATCAACGCCAAGTGCGGCACGCAGAACACGGTCATTCCGGCGGCCATGGCCACCGGCAACTGCGAAGTCCGCACCGATGCGGTGGTCAGCGAGGTGGTCGTCGATGAGCGCGGGCGCGCCAGGGGCGTGAAGTACTTCGACATCAATGACCGGCTGCAAGAGCAGACCGCCGATCTCGTGGTCGTCTCGGCGTCGGCCACGGAGACGGCGCGGCTGCTGCTCAACTCGAAATCCAAACTCTTTCCCCATGGCGCAGGCAACAACAACGACTGGGTGGGACGCAACCTGCAGGGCCACGCCTATTGCGGCGCGAACGGCCTGATGGACGAGGACATCTATGAGGAGGCCGGGCCGGGGGCGTGCGTGGCCTTCAGCGATTTCAGCCACGGCAACAAGGGCCTGTGCGGCGGCGCCATGGTGGCTAACGAGTTCATCGCGCTGCCGTATGCCTTCACCAATACCCGCCCGCCGGGCTCGCCCCGCTGGGGGGCGGCGCACAAAGAATTTCAGCGGAGCCATTACAAGCGGGTCCTCCGCGTGATGGGCCCCGTGCAGGAGATGCCGGTGTTTGAGTCGCGCGTGCGGGTCGACCCCGCGGTGAAGGACCATTGGGGCATTCCGGTTGTACGGCTCTCGGGACGCCGCCATCCGCACGATGTGGAGATCGCGAAGTTCATCGTCGAAAAGGTCGCGGCCCTGTTGCGCGAGGCGGGGGCCAAGGACATCTGGACGTGGGTTCCGGGCCTCGGCGGGCCGAGCGGCGGGCAGCATCAGGCCGGCACGTGCCGCATGGGCAACGATCCCAAGTCTTCGGTCACCAACCGCTACGGGCAGGTTCACGAGATCGACAACCTTTTCGTCGCCGACGGCAGTCTGAATGTGACGAACGGCGGGTTCAACCCGGCGCTGACGATCATGGCGCTGGGTTATTGGGTCGGCGAGTACATCGCCAAAGAGTGGAAAAGCGGAAGCCGTTTCAAGGGCTGATGGCGGTTGTGACTAAACCGTCGGTAAGGCAAAGGCGGTTCGGAGAACCGTCCCTGCCGGCAGATCTGATGGGAAAAAAGATGGAAAAGAAAAACAAGCGCGAAGGCGCGTGGTATGCCCTACCGGCGCTGACGGTGACGGTCTTTCTGCTGTTCACGGTCTTGGGCGGACTCGGCTACTTCGAGTTCTCGCCGCCGGAGAAGACCTGCGTCTCGTGCCATGAGATCCGCGCGTCGCACGCGCGCTGGACGAACTCGGTCCACCGCACCGTCTCGTGCAAGCAGTGCCACGGCCGGTCGGCCGACTCGGTCCACGCGCTGCGCGAGAACGCCAAGCGGGTCTTCAATCATCTCACGGAAAAGCGTCACGACAACATCCGCCTCAGCGAGGAGCAAACGGTCCGGATGGTGAAGGCGTGCCAGGGTTGCCACCAGCGGGAATTCGCCCACTGGCAGGCGGGCGGACACGGCACGAACTATGCGGGCATCTTCATGGACGAAAAGCACAACAGGACCGAGCAGATGGCGGATCAGTGCCTGCTCTGTCACGGCATGTTTTACGAGGGCCGGATGTCCGATTTGGCGGTGCCGCTCGATACGAAAGGGCCTTGGCGTTTCAGGAATCCCGCGATGGCGGAACGCCCTTCAATTCCGTGTCTGGCCTGCCATGAGCTGCACGCGCCGGGCCAGCCGTTTAAACGTCCGGCGGCGGCGTGTGCGGCTTCGACGAATCTGCCTGCGTTCCGGCGCGACACGCTCGCGTTCTATGTGCGGCAGGAGGGGCGGCATTTCGCGATCGACGATCTGTCGATTCCGAGAATCGTCGATCAGGGGCGGCCGGTCAAGGTCTCGTCGGATCCGCGCCAGCGGCTCTGCACGCAGTGCCACGCGCCCAACGCGTTCGGCCAAGCGGGCACCGGCGACGACCGCACGCCGACCGGCGTGCACGAGGGCCTCAGCTGCATGGCTTGCCACGCGCCACACTCCAACGACACGCGCGCCTCCTGCGCGGCGTGCCATCCCGCACGCTCTTCCTGCGGGCTGGATGTGACGAAGATGGACACGACCTTCCGTTCGCGCGCCAGCCGCAACAACATCCACCGCATGAAGTGTGTCGACTGCCATCCGGCGGGCGTGCCCAAAAAACGCGGCGCGGCGTAGCGGCCCGCGCACCCCGGAATCCGTGTCACGCCGGAGAGGGCCGGCCCCTTCAGTCCGTCGCGTAGCGCGACGTCAACTCGCGATACCGCTGGCGCAGGACCGCGATGTCGGAGTCGACCGCTTGGACGGTGTAGCCTTGCGCCTTCAGCGCCGCGACGTCCGCCTCGTTGCGGTTGAGGATGCCCGCCTGTTTGCCGGCCGCGCGCGCGGCATCCACGACGGACTGGAGGCAAGCCTCGTAGGTCAGTGTTGAGCCAGAGGCTTTCAAGTCGAAGGTGAGGTCCGCTGGGCCGACAAAAAGGACATCGAGGCCGTCAACGGCGGCGATCTCGCGCACGTTGCCGACGGCCTGCCCGCTTTCGATCTGCGCGAAGATGAGCGGCTGAACCGCGGCGTCGTGAAGCTCAAGGCCGTAGCCGCAGGCCCGCACCGAGCGCGAATAACCGCGCGTGCCGTGGGGCGGGAAGCGCACGGCGCGCACGACCGCCTGCGCGATCGCGGCCGAGTCCACATGCGGCACCATGATCCCGTCCGCGCCCCAGTCGAGCACGCGCTGGATCAGGTCGGGGTGCGGCGCGCCGACGCGCACGATCACGGCGGAGCGGCTGCCGCGCAGGGCCTGCAAGGTCTGGAAGAGCGAAGCCTCGCCGACGCAGCCGTGCTCCAGGTCGATCAGCAGCCAGTCGAAGCCGCAGAGCCCGGCGAGCTCGGCGATCACCGGCGAGCCGAGCGAGAGCCAGGTGCCGAGGTGGAAGCGGGGGGAACGGAGATTCTGGATGGCGGAAGTGTTCATAAGGCATCCTTCTATGGGCGATTGATTCGAATCATTCGACGATCAGAGAATCGAGAGGTCGCTGTTTTCGTTCAGGCCGCGCAGCGCGGTGTCGATGCGCGCCCGCGTGAAGGTCTCCAGATCAGAGCCCGAGCCGCCTGCGCCGATCAGGAAGAAGCTGTCGGTGCGCGTGAAGTAACCCGCGCCGACGCGGATCACGGCTTTGACCAGCATGTTGCGCAGCAGGCACAGCCAGAAGTGCGCCAGGTGGTTTACCGGCAAGGGCCGCACGCGCGCATATCCGGCCAGCGCGCGCTCGATCACCGGGGCGCCGTAAAAGCAGCCCAGCAGCGAGAGGTCGTCCATCGGATCGCCCGAGATCGCGTCGTCCCAGTCGATGAAGGCGGCGATGCGCTGCGGCGAGCCGAGGATGTTCCAGAGCGCGAGATCTTTGTGTACCAAACATCCCTGCGCGAAGCCAAGCAAATCTTGGCGGCGGGTGATGGCTTCGAGCACGGCGACGGCCTGACGATGGGTGAAGAAGCGGCGGTCGGTCAAGAACGTCAGGTGCCGGTCGAGGTTGAGGAAGAGGTAGGACGAATAGGAGGGGTGGAGACCGACGAGCTGGCCCGTGGCGTGAGCCTCTTTGGCGCTGAAGGGGCCGAAGCCTTGCGGACGGATCTCCTGCCAGCGGGCGACCGCCTCGCCGATGGACTCCGCGAGCGGCTCGAGCGCGAGCGTGCCCTGTTTGTAGTGCTGGTTGAGGTCCGGGAACGGGAGGTATTCCAGCACCTGCCAGGCGAACGGCGTGTCGGTGCGGTTGCAGTCGCAGGCGAGCACGCGCGGCGCCGGGATGCCGAGCCGGTGCAGGTTGGCGATGACGGCGGTTTCGACGTCGAAATAGTTGTCGCGCTCCGGGCCGTCCTCGGTGCGCACGAACGCCTCTTGCGGACCGATGGAGAGGCGGAAGGTGCGGTGGTTGCCCTGCCCGTCGGCCGGCCGGAGCGCGAGCGGGACGCCGGGAAAGCGCTGCTCGAGCGCGCCCCGCAGCTGGGTTTCCAACAGAGGATTCGCGGGGCGCTCCGCTTCCGTGCCGTGGAAGGCAGCGGCGCGGTCGCATTTCCAGTAGTAGATGCCGGTGCGGTCAGAAGACATAGGGAGAAAGGAGTTAGAAGTCAGGAATTGGGAATTAGGAATTAGGAGTTAGGAGTTGGAGAAGAAACGCTGGAGAGAGACGGCACATAAACGTCAGGATCAAAGGGTTCATGAACAGAGGCGTACTTTTCGCGAAGCGTCTTGGTGATGGAGGAAAGAATTCGAATGAGCTCATCGTTGTCGGCGCGCAGGGATTCGAATGCGGGGGTGTCGATGTAGCCGGTGTCGTGTAAGAGACATAACCAATATCCGGTTTCCAGAGATTCTTTGAAAGCAATCTGTATCTTCGCGGAGAATTCTTTTTCCGAGTAAGCACCGCTAGCCTCTTCCACATTGGCACCGATAGAGGTGCCACACCGCAGAATCTGCTTGGAGAGGATAAACTCGTTCTTCGTTGCGCACAACGACTGAAACAACCGGACAATCCTCACCGCAAAAGCGTAACTCTTGGTTCTGATAACGGACTCTTTCATGATGTTTTCCTCGCCGCGATTCCTGACTCATGACTCCTAATTCCTAATTCTCTTCTGCCGCCAGTAGCCGGCCAGCAGGCTGCCGAGCAGGGTCTGCACGACGCTGCAGAACACGGCGGGTACGCCGACCAGCGGGTTGGCGGCGAAGTGGTTTTTGGCGAGCATCGCGGCCATGCCGCCGTTCTGCATGCCGACCTCGATGGCCACGGTGCGCGCGACCTCGTCGTGGAAGCGCAGCAGGCGCGTGACCCCGTAGCCGATCAGGAAGCCGAGGCCGTGCAGCAGGGTCAGGGCGAGGGTGAGCGTGCCGGCGTTGGCGATGACCTTGTCGGCGTTGGGCGCGATGATGCTGCCGGCGATGAAGATGATCGAGACCACGGAGATGAAGGGGCCGAAAGCGGCGGCTTTGGCGACCGCGCGCGGGAATCTCCAGTTGCAGAACACGCCGATCAGCACCGGGGCGACCACCGCGCGGAGCGTCGAGAAGCAGATGCCCCACGCGTCGACTTCGACGATGGCGCCCGCGAGCGACTTGCACCAGAGAGGGGTCATCACGAACGCGGTGAGCGTCGAGGCCATGGTCAGCACCACCGAGAGCGCGACGTTGGCGCGGGCGAGATAGGAGATCAGATTCGAGGCCACGCCGCCGGGGCAGGCGGCCACGAGGATCAGGCCCGCGGCGAATCCGGCCTCCAGATGCAGCGCGCGCCCGATGCCCCAGCCGAGCAGCGGCATCACCGTGTACTGGCAGGCGAACCCGAGCGCGAACGAACCGGGGATCTTGAGGAGCCGCTTGAAGTCGTCGACGGTCAGCGTGAAGCCCATGCCGAGCATCACGACCGCGATGGCGCTCTCGACCCAACGCCCCGAGAACCAGAGGAACGCGGGCGGATAGAGGATGCCGACCGCGGACGCGAGAATGATCCAGAGCGGGTAGAGATTGACGAAGGAGGTGATGATTTTCATGGGAGGAAAGGGTGGAGAGGGCGAACACGCAGGTTCGCCCGTACGTAAGGGCGAGCCAGCGTGCCCGCCCTCTTTCTATTTGCGGTTCTTCAGGGGTTTGCTGATGAGGATGTGCAGCTTCGATTTCGGGCCGGTGAGCTTGCCGGCGAGGATGTCGTCTTCGGTGAAGCGGGCCAGCAGGATCTCGCCGTCGGTGCTGCGGTTGCGGTCGTAGGAGATGTAGAGCGTGCCGTCAGGCGCCTGGAAGCCGTCGGGATAGGAAATGCCTTTGCGCTCGTCGAGCATGAGCCCGCCCTTCCACGTCTGGCCCTCGTCCTCGGAGAGCCAGGCGGTCAGCTGGGCGCGCCCCTCGTGGGTGTCGATCGTCCGGCCGTGCTTGACCAGCAGGATGCGCCCGGAGGCGAGACGGCGGATGTGGAAGCGTGCGACGGGATGTTTGAACGGTGCGGGCGTGGGCGCGTCCCAGGTGGCCCCGCCGTCTTTGGAGAAGCTCTGCATGACGCCGCTGCCGGTGCGCGCCAGCATCCAGATCCGGCCGTCCTTCAGCTCCACGAACATGTGCTCGTCCCAGTCCGGCTTCGGGAAGCGCACGCAGCCGCGCCGCGTCCAGGTCTGACCCTGGTCGGCCGAGGCGAAGACATTGGCGCCGTGCAGCGGCTCCAGCTCTGTGTTCGCGAAGCGCATGGGGCCGGAGCCGCTGAAGGCGGGAAACTCGACGGGCAGCAGCCACTCGCCGTTGGCGAGGACCGTGGGCTTGTTCAGCACCGCCCCGTGCCAGATGCGGCGCGGCGCGGACCAGACGGGCTTCGCCGCGTCCGGGTTGTCGCAGACCGAGACCCACACGCCCTGGCGGCCGTCGTAGTGGTTCATGGTCTGGTCGAAGAAGAACCAGAGACGGCCGTCCGGAGCGGTCCAGAGGTTGCCGACGATCACGGTGCGCGGCAGCGGGAGATGGGGGGCCTGGCTGTCGATGACGAGGCGCGGCTTGGACCACGTTTCGCCGTCGTCGTCGCTGGTGGCGGCGACCATGAAGGCCTTGGGACCGTCCTCGCCGCCGACCCACGCGGCCCAGAGGCGTCCGCCCGGCGTGCGCGCGATGCCGATGGTCATGCCGTAGTCGAGCTTGTCGTAGTCGTACTTCGGCAGCGGATTCGTGTTGATGACCGGCGGGATCAGCGAGAGGTCGGCGACGCGCTGCAGCGTGTCGCGCTCGTAGGCGCGGACCTCGTCCGGCGTCATCGCGGCAAAGCGCGCTTCGGGCGACTGGGCGTGCGCCAGTGAAAGGGAAAAAGTCAGAATGGACGCAACGGAAGAAAACAGGGTTCTCATTTGTGTGGGTCTCCTATTTCAGCGGCGGCAGTTTGGCGGCGATATAGCAGGCCTGGTGGCGGTTATTGTCGAAGACGATGTGCAGCCACTGGCGGTCCTTGCTCACGAACCCTTCGGGATAATTGAGGCAGCCTTTGGGGCCGTCCACCGATTCTGCGACCAGCGTGCGGCGGTAGGCCCAGCTCTGCATGCCGTCGAAGCTGATCCAGAGCGCGAGCGGGCTGCGGTGCCTGGGATTCGGGTTGTGCACGAGCGCCACGGCGTCGCCGCCGAGCGAAAAGAGCGTGGCCTTTGAACCGGGGTTGGGGATCTCCGTTTTGACGGCCGCTTCGGGCCAGGTCTGGCCGCCGTCTTTCGATTCGGCGCCGTACAGCACGCCGCCGAGGCGGTCGGCGCGGATGGTCATCTTGAGGGTGCCGTCGGCGAGTTCGACGATGCTGGGCTCGGCCCAGCCGAAATAGAGCGGATCGTCGGTCAGGCGGATGTTCCCGTGCTCGCTCCACGTCTTGCCGCCGTCGCTGCTGATCAGCACGCCGTTGCGCGGGTCACAGAGTTTGCGCTCCTCGTGATAGGAGGTGGCGGTGTCCTGCGGCGAGCGCAGGTAGTGCTGGAACGGCACGATCAGCCGGCCGTCGCGGGTGACGATGTGGCTGCGGATGAAACAGTTGTGGCCCAGCCGGCCGGGCAGGAGCTCAGGCTTGCCCCAGCTCTTGCCGTCCGGCGTGCCGCGCAGGAGCCAGGACTGCCAGCGCTTGCCCCAGGAGAACGTGTCGCCGTGCGTCGCGAAAAAGAGCAGCGCTTCCTTGTCGGTCACGATCAGCTCGGTCGGCCCCTGGCCCACGGTGTCGCCGGAGCGCGGCAGGCCGGTGTCGAAAGCCTCCAGCCTGCTCCACGTCTGGCCGTGGTCGTGGCTGCGCGTGACGCCCACGTAGTTCTTCGGCGACGGCTCGCGCGAATCGCCGGCGAGGATGAAGAGCAGCCACGAGCCATCGGCCATTTCGCGGACCGTGGTATCGCAGACCATGCTGTCGGGCTTAAGGCCGTCGTAGGCGAGCACGCGGCGGTCCTGCTTGGCGTCCTCGACGGCTTGTTTGTCCCAGGCGACTGACTGGGCCCCGCCGAGAGCCGGCAGCAGGGAGAGAAGCAACAGGAGGTTTTTTTTCATGGCGTGTTAATGAACTGCCGGAAGAGCGCTAGCGCGCCGGTCACGGCGATGATGCAGGAAAAAAGCAGGGCGAGGACCAGGCCCGCGTTCAGCGCGAAGCCGGCCCGGTGCTTGCCGAGCAGAGAGTTGCGGTTGATCAGCACCAGAATCACAGCGACGGTCAGCGGCAGCACGAAGACGTTGGAGATCTGCGCCATGACCGTGACCGCCACAGGATTGCGGCCGCCCAGCGCCGGCACGATCAGGCCGAAGCCCGCCGCCGCCAGGCATATGAGACGGAAGGCCCTCGAGTGGGGCTCCATGTGTCCCACGCGGTAGTCCGAGATCAGCAGCGGCGCGACCATCAGGATCGGGAAGATCGAAGAGAGGCCCGCGCTGAGCGTGCCGGCCATGAAGAGGGCGACCGCGAACTTGCCCGCCACCGGCTCGAGCGTGTGGACCATGTCGAGGATCTTGACGATGTCTTTGCCGTGCGCGTAGAGCGCGCCGGCGGCGACGACCATGATCGCGCCGCTGATGACGAACATCAGCGAGGCGGAGACCAGCGAATCGATGCTCTGCTGCTTGAGATCGGCGGCGGTCAGGCCTTTCTCCTTGAGCAGCAACGGCCGCGTGACGAACGTGGGGGCCGCCATGGTGGTGCCGACGAAGGCCGCGATCATCAGCAGCGCGCCGGGCTCGTCCGGCACCGAGGGGAGCACGGCTTGCTTGAGGATGGCGGGCGAGGGCCAGACCACAAACATGGAGATGATGAAGGTCAGACCCATGAGCATGACGAAGAAGGCCAGCACCTTCTCGAAGAAGCTGTAGCGCCCGATCATGAGCAGGCCGTAGATGACTCCGATCAGCACGACGGCGATGCCCAGCGTCGCGGCGTAGCTCTCCTTCGGCAAGGCGGGGAAGAACATGCCGAGCGTCTCATAGATCGCGCCCGACGAGAGCGTCAGAATGCCGCCGAGGCAGGTGTACTGGGCGGTCGCCACGCCGACGAGAATCAGGAGCGCCAGCGTCCGGCCGAACGGGAGCTGGCGCTTGATGGCGTGCAGCGCGGTCTCGCCGGTCACGACGGCCATCCGGCCGTAGGCCTCCATCAGGACGCCGGAGAAGAGGCAGCTCAGGAAGAGCACCCAGACGAGCTGCAGGCCGTACTGGCTGCCGGCTTTGGCCATGGAGGTGACGCTGCCTGTGCCGATGGTGTAGCCGATGGCGAAGATGCCGGGCCCGAGAATCGCGAGAAGGCGTTTGAGTGTGTGCATAGGGGTCTTCCTAACCATGAAACACATGAAACTTCATGGTTTACGCGTTGAGGCTGCGCAGCGCGGTGACGGTCTCGCGGCAGGCGTTGTAGAACAGGCCCACGTCCACCGAATAGGCGATGTACTGCACGCCCGCCGCGATCCAGCGCTGCGCCTGGGTCAGGGAGTCGGCGAAGACGCCGATCGTCTTGCCCTTGCGCTTGGCGACGGCGATGATCTCCTGCATTTTCTCGAGCACGCGGGGATCTTCGATCTGGCCCGGGATGCCCAGCGCCTGCGAGAGGTCGTACGGCCCGATGAAGAGGATGTCCACGCCGGAGACGTCGGCGATTTTTTCGTATTCGCCCAGGCAGGTGCTTTCGAGCTGGAGGATGACGAGGGCCTGGTTGGCGGCCTTGAAATAGGCGGCGCGGTCGAGCGCCGAATACTGTGCGGCGCGCACAAAGCGGCAGACGCCGCGGTGGCCGAGCGGCGCGAACTTGGCCGCGTCCACGACCGCCTCGGCGTCGGCCTTGGAGGACATCTGGGGAACCTGGACGCCGGCTGCGCCCAGGTCGAGCGGTTGCGACACGCTCTCGGCGGAACAGTCCCGCGTGCGCACGATCGGCATCACGCCGGAGACCTCGGCGGCGCGCACGAGGTTCTGCAGCGTCTCCAGGTGGATGGGGCCGTGCTCCATATCCAGAATGCAGAAGTCGAAGCCCGCGTGCCCGATGACTTCGATGAATTCGGGGGCCGTCGTCTTGCAGAAAACGCCGATCAGGACGTCACCGGACTCCAGCCGGCTCCGCCACGTATTCGGAGAGGGTGTCATTGTATCGAAATCCTTTCTCAATCATTCATTCTATTGGCGGACGCCTGATCCCTGGCGGGCAAGCGTCCCCGTGCGGTCACATGAGGCGCATGAGTGTGCCTCCGCCGTACCCCAAATACAAGAATTGACTGGGCGTCCGTGCGCCTTCGCTCACGCGCCAACAGTCGAGCAGGCCGTTGAAAGCGTCCGCTCCTCCGGCCACCCCGCCCAGCGTGAACCAGTGGCTCTGATGCCGCGCAGCGGGATAGAATCGGTTGGCCACCGTGCCTGCCGAAACGCCGTCGACGAAGAGCGTCCACGTTCCGGTGTCGCCGAGTCGCGGCGTGAAGGTGAGGGCCAGATGGTGCCAGCCGCTCGCGAGGCGGGCGGCGTCAAAGGGAAAGGCCGTGTCCGCCACCGGGGTCTGGGCCGGCGTGCGGCAGAAGAGCCGGAACGCGGCCGAGTTGCCGCTTTTCGCGAGGGTCAGGCGCCAGCCGTAGCCGGCGTCAAAACGTGTGCCCGCCAGCGTTTGAACCTGACCGTCAGCGCCTCCGTTCCAGAACATCCAGCCCTCGACGGTGAACGCCCGGTCGAGTTCGACGCGGTTGCCGAGGTTCTGCACGCGCAGGTAGTCTGACGAGAAGGCGGCCGACCCGGCGTTGGCGCGCGCGTCGCCCACGAAGTTCGTGCTGGCGTCCGGCGTCGGGACGAAGCGCTTGAACTGCGCCGTCGATCCGGTCGGCGCGTAGACGTCCGGCAGGAAGGAATAGCGGGGCTCGACCTGGCTTGTCGCGTCGAGGTGTGTGCCGTCGCTGTCGAGCTTCCAATACGCGACGGTCGCAGGGTCGGGCAGCGCGGGCGGTGCGCCGTGTGCGTTCAAGAACTGAGAGGGGGCGAGCGCGCCCTTGGTCAGACGTGCGCTGTCGATCGCGCCGATGACGGAATTCGCCGACCAGGGGCGTCCGCCGATGTAGAGGCAGGCCGGCGCTGAGCGGGTCGGCGTGACGCTGTTCTCGAGAGTGCCTTGCAGCACGCCATTCACGTAGAGCGACCACGTCCCCTTTCCGACGGAGACGTCGTAGACCAGCGCGACGTGGCGCCAGACGTTAAGCGTCTTGTCATCCGTCGATCCGCTGAAGGCGACATCGTTCACCAGGGTTGAGCTTCCGGCGTAGAGGACGTAGCCGTTGGAACGGTAGGTGAAGTTGAGCGACATGCTTCCCGTCTGGAAGTTGGGGGAAACACCGGCGCCAAAAAGCAATTGCCAGTTCCCGGGGTTCTGGGTCCGGTAGAACCAGGCCTCCCACGTGAAGCTGTTCGTGTAGCAGAGCGTCTCGCGCAGTGTCAGGTCGGCGGTGGCAAGATAGGCGCGTGCGGCCGATGCCGAGGGCGTGTTGAAGACGAGGCTGCCGGAGTTGGTGGCGGGGTCGCCCTGGAAGGCGGTGGCCTCGTCGGAGTTGGAAATGGCGGCGTGATCCGCGTTGGTGGTGACCTTGTGGAGGGGCGTCAGCGGCGGGCTGAACGACCAGGCGCCGGTCACGTCGGCCACGTCGAGGTAGAGTCCGTCCTCCGAGTTGAGCGGCCAGAGCGCGAGCACGTCGGTTGCAGGCGCCGCGCCGTCCTCCGCGTTCAGAAACTGGCTCGGCGTCAGCGCCGTCTTGCAAACGCGCCAGCAGTCCAGAAAGCCGCAGAAGGTGTTGCCGTTGCCGACGCGCCCCGAGAGGTGGAAATACTCGGACGAGGTGGTGCCGCTGCGCACGTGGCCATTGGTGACCGCGCCTTGCACGACACCGTCGAGGTAGCAGCGCCACACGCCTTGCGCCTGATCACCCGCGCCGGCGTCGTAGACTAGCGCCACGTGTTTCCAGCGGTCGCCCCAGCTTTCGAGATCGCCGGAAAGCGGGGCGTCGCCCACCAGAATGCCGGCGTCATCTTCGGCGAAAATGACGAACTGTCGAAGGCCGCTGCTCTGTTTTTTGAGAGCGAAGGCCCAACCTTTGGTCGCGATGCGCGTGTTGGCAATGAACTGAATGTCGGCGTCATAACTTTGGCGCCGCGGGCAGAGCCATCCTTCGACCGTGAAGCTGTTGGTCACTTCCAGTTCCCGTCCGAGGTCCGCGACACGCAGGCAGGCGCCGACCGCTTGGGCAAAGACCGAGCCGGTGTTGCCGCTGGGCAGGCTGAGCGCGCTGTTCGGCGGTTGGCCTGCGAAGGCTTGTTCTGCGGAGGCCCGTATGGCGGTGGTGTGATTCGTGACATCGAGGCCGTTCGACAGATGGGCTTTGCCGAGGAAGTCTCGCGCGTCGAGCGTGCCGTCCGCGCCGCTGTCCAGCCGCCAGTAAGCGACCGTGCGCGGCAGGGTTTCGGTTTCGGGCACAGCCGTGCCCGCGTTTAAAAAGGCGGCGGTGGCGAGCGCCGTGTCGGATACGCGCCAATAGTCCAGCTTGAGTGTCCCCGTGTTGCCTGTCGGCCGGCCCCCCAGCGAGAAAATCGCGTCAGAGGTGGTGAGCGTTGCGGGACGGCTGGCGTTGGTGATCGCGCCGCACGACTGCGCGTCGACGAACAGTGCCCACACGCCCTGCTGGGCGGACCCCGCATCGCGGTCATAGGTGAGGGCGACATGGCGCCAGACGTTGGTCGAGTCCGGATCGTTTGACACGGGGAAAGCCTTGTCGCCGATCTGGCCGTCGACGTAGAGGACCCAGTTGCTGCCGCCGTTGCGCAGCGAGAGGATCCAGCGGCCCGCGCCGCCCATGTGGTTGCCGACGAGGTAGTGCCAGGCGGTGCCGGGCGGATTGCTGGCGCGGTTGATCCAGCCCTCGACGGTGAAGCTGTTGGTGATATTGAGTCGCGCGCTGACGGCGGTGTTCGTCAGGCAGTTCTGCGAGGGGCTGAGGCCCACGGCGGTCTGGTTGGTGGGGCTGGCCAGGAAACCGCCGGTCGCATCGGGGTTGGGCGGCAGCGCCGACCAGCCGTCGAGTGCGGTTTCCGGCGTCGCGGATCCGCACAGACGCAGGTCGTTCGCCGGGGCGAGCAGGCAGCGCGTGTTCAGCGCGTTGCCGTCCGCCTCATAGTCCAGTTTCCAGAGCGCGACCGTGTCGGCGCGAGCGGATACGAGGCCGGCGCCGAAAAGGAGAATAAGAACGCTGAACGCCGAAGGCAACGACTCAACTTTATGCAAATCCCCGATGCGATTCATAATGCCGTACTCCTGTCGAACCGTGACGGTGCGGTGCTATTTGAACCATTCTTCTCCGATGATCCGGCCCAGAAGATAGAACTTGTGGTCCGGGAACCAGAGCACGCCCTGTCCGTCGGCGACCGTGTAACTCGTGTAGAACGAGTTGCCGTTCTCGCGCTCCGCGAAGAGCTTCGGCGCCGCGAAGGAGATGGGCTGCTCGGCGTTCGGGTCGAAGCGGCCGGCGATCAGGTAGAGCGGCCCGCGCTTCTGGTACTCGCTCTTGCCCTCGAAGTCGAAGGTGTTGTGGACGAGCGCGAAGTAGAAGCCGCTCGCGGCCTCGCAGCCCTTCCAGTCGTAGAGCGGACAAGGCGAGCGGGGATGCAGGTAGGGCGTGCCGCCGTCGCGGTCGAGCAGCGGCTTCGGCTGCGACCACGTCGTGCCGCCGTCGCGGCTCTGCGTCCAGAAAGGATGCCCCGCGCCGGTGCGCATCAGGCCGAAGAGCCGCCCGTCGGGCAACTTGACGAGTCCGATCTCCTCTGCGGCGGAGCCGAACTTTGGATGCTCGACCTTGAGCGCCTTTTCGTTGGTGGAGAAGAAGCTGAGCTTGAGGGCGTCGACGGCCGGGTTGGCGTCGATGTTGTCGAACTGCAGGAAGTCGAGCATGCAGCTGCTTTTGGCCTCGGCAGGCGCCTTGCCGTGGCGCGAGACGCCGACGAAGTAGCGGCCCTCTTTGCCGAGCCGCAGCGGGCGCTGCCAGTTGCACCAGCTCGGCGGAACCAGCGGGTCTTCGGGGTCGCGCAGCATACGCGGCATCGCCACCATTTTCGGGGCGGACCAGGTGTCGCCCTTGTCGTCGGAGTACGCGCCGAACATCTGGCCGCAATGCGGGCCGCGGCTGGTGGTCTGCTGGTTCCAGAGGCAGTAGAGTCGGCCGGACGTGCTGAACATCGGCTGCTGCCAGCTCGCCAGCAGGGCGGGGTTTTTCTTGTTGGGGGAGCCGGCGAGGATGACCGGCGCGCTCCAGCTCTCGCCCTTGTCCGTGCTCTTCGAGAAGGCGATGTGCTGGTCGATGTCCGCTTCTTTGGAGGCCTGCGTCCAGAAGGCGTAGAACGCGCCCTCGTGCGCGATCACCTGGAAGTGGTCATTGTAGGTGTCGCCGGGCTTCGCTGCGTCGCGCTTCGCCGGGTCGCGCGGCTGGTGCGGCACGAAGACCACGTAGTCGGGGCGGTTGACCAGGATATCGCGCGCGTCTTCCTGCGCGTCGAGGCGCGCTGAGCCGTTCCGCAGCCCCTCCACGACGCGCGCGACGCGTGCGTTCGGCACGAAGAAATCCTGGCCCGCGAGGTCGACGCCCGCGAGCACGGCCCACTTCTTGAAGGTGAAGCGCTCGCCCCGCTTGACCGGTTTCTGGTAGATGCGCACGACGTCGATCCGGTTCGAGCCGAAGAGCTGGAAGCTCGGCGGTGCCTGCACCCAGGTGAAGCCGAGGGCCTCCAGCTCGGCGGCGTTCGAGCAGGACGTGCCCTTGATGTCGGGCGCCGGCGTGAGGACCGTGAGCAGGCCGTCCTTGGCGACGGCCAGCGGCTTGCCGCCGTCGATGGTGAGCGCGAGCACGGGCAGGCCGCGGAGGCCCGCGGGCGGCTCGTGATAGAGGAACGCGCGGTCCGTGAAGACGGCCGCGCCCTTTTCGATGACCCCGGGCTGCGCGCCCGGCACCTTTTCGAACGCCGCGCCCGGACCGGTCATGAACGCGCCTGCCGTGATCGGTCCGCCCCATCCGGCACACGCGGTCAATCCCGCGAGCGCCGCCGCCTGTGCCAGCCGTTGTGTCATATGCATGAAAAAGGCTCCCGTTTATGAAGAGGTACGTGCCGCCGTCCGACGCGCTTGCGCGTTTTGGGGAGAACTTCGCGATCCCCATAAAACACCGGCTTTAATTACCTGTATACCGGTTTTTTATCAGAGAAAGGCGAGGGGAGTCAAGCGCAAAGGAGGCCTTAGGAATAATCGGTTGGTGGCCGGGGCACGGGATTTTGCGTTTTTGATGACCGCGTGCCGCAAAACCGGGACCGTCCGCGTCCCCAGGCGCTCCGCACACGCCACGCACGAACCTCGTCCGCCCCCGTCACCAACCGATTACGGGTTGGGATGTAGCCCGCCGCGCGGATTCAACAAAGTTGAACCCCAACGGCGGCGGCATTTGGGATGGTCAGGCCGCGCGTCTTTCTGCTATCCTGAAAAGACAGAGCGGGCGGCGGGGATGGCCGTCCAAGGAGGACGCATGAAAATGGATCGCAGAGGTTTTCTCAGGGCGGCGGCATGGGCGGGCGGGTTGGCGGGCGCACTGACGCTGCCGGGGTGCGCAGCGTTTTCGGGTTTCGAAGAGCGGAAAGGCAAAAGCATGGTCGGGTTCCGCGCCGCGCCGCTCGAGAAGGTGCGCGTGGGACTCATCGGCGTGGGCCACCGCGGCTCCGGCGCCGTCGCACGGCTCGCCGGCGTGCCGGGGGTTGAGATCAAAGCCATCTGCGACCTCTACGAAGACCGCGTGGCGAAACAGGTCAAGGTGCTGGCCGACAAGGGGAAACCCGCCCCGACCCCGTACGCGGGTTCGCGGGACGAATGGCGGAAGCTTTGCGAGTCCAAGGAGATCGACCTGGTCTACATCTGCTCGCCCTGGCTCTGGCATACCCCGATGGCCGTCTACGCGATGCAGTGCGGCAAGCACGCGGTCACCGAAGTGCCCGCCGCCATGACCATCGAGCAGTGCTGGCAACTGGTCGACACGTCGGAGCAGACGCGCCGCCACTGCATGATCCTCGAAAACTGCTGTTACGGCTTCAACGAAATGCTGGCCTTGAACCTCACCCGCAAAGGCGTGCTGGGCGATCTCGTGCACGGCGAAGCCGCCTATATCCACGATTTGCGCAAGAGCAAGCTGAACGAGGAGAAGGAAAACGGCTATCAGGGGCAGTGGCGGCTCGAATGGTCCAAGCAGCACACCGGCAACCCGTATCCCACCCACGGCCTTGGCCCGATCTGCCAGTACATGGACATCAACCGCGGCGACCGCTTCGAGTATCTGACCTCGGTGAGCAGCGGACAGTTCGGCCTGGGCCTGCTGGCGGCGGAGAAGTACGGCAAGAACAGCCGCCAGGCCAAAACGCCCTACAAGCTGGGCGACATGAACACCACGGTCATCAGGACCTACCGCGGCCGGACCATCATGGTGCAGCACGACACCACCAGCCCGCGGCCCTACAGCCGCCTCAACCTGATCTCCGGCACCAAGGGCATTCTGGCGGACTACCCGCTGCGCGTGGCGCTCGAGCCCAAGACGCACGAGTGGATGGGCGACAAGGAGCTGGAGGAGTTGAAGGCCAAGTACGTCCACCCGCTGTGGGACAAGAACGGCGAGTCGGCCAAGAAGGTCGGCGGCCACGGCGGCATGGACTTCCTGATGGACCTGCGGCTTTGCCACTGCCTACAGAACGGGTTGCCGCTCGACATCAGCGTCTACGACGCCGCGCTCTGGAGCTCGATCGTCGAGCTCAGCGAGCGCTCGGCGGATCGCAGCGGCGCGTCGGTGGCGATTCCCGACTTCACGCGCGGCGGCTGGAAAACCGCAGATCCGCTCGGCATCGTCACGGTGTGAGCGGGACAAGGCAGAGGCCGTCCCGGCGGCCTGCGAGAAAGGCCGATGCCTGCGCGACGGCCGACGCGGCCATGCGGGCGTTGGCCTCTTGCGTGTTCGAGCCGCAGTGCGGCGAGAACACCATCGTCGGCAACGTGCGCAGGTCCTTGTCCGGCGCGACGGGGCAATACGGCTCGTGGGTGAACACGTCGGAGGCCGCGCCCGCGAGGCGGCCCGCGGCCAGCGCGTCGTAAAGTGCCGCCTCGTCTACGATGCCCCCGCGGCTCGCGTTCACGAGCACGCTGCCGGGCTTCATCCGCGCGAGCTCCCGCGCGCCGATCAGGTTGCGGGTCTCCGGCGTCAGCGGCAGGTGCAGGCTCACGATGTCGGCCTGCGGCAGCAGCTCGGCCGGATCCTGCGAATAGGTCTCGATGCCGAACGTCTCGTGCAGCGCCGCGCGGGTGAGTCCGCTCTTGGCGATCCACTCCGCCTCGGGGCTCCGGGCGCTTGCCAAGATCCGCATGCCAAAGCCCTGATGCAGCATGCGCGCCACCTTCAGGCCGATCTTGCCGCCGCCGATGAGCAGCGCACTCTTGCCGCGCAGCTCGCGGCCGCGCAGCGGGACGAACCCGCCGCGCCGCACCGTCTCGTCGAGCTGCGGCGTGTGGCGCATCAGCGCTCCGATCAGAAAAACCGTCAGCTCCGCGACGCTGGTCTGGATGTCCACCGGCGTGTTGACGAGCGTGAGTCCCGCGGAGCGTGCGTAGGCTTTGTTGATGCCGTCGGTGCCGAAGCCGAAACGCACGACGAGCGCGCCGCTTTCTCCCGCGTTGCGGGCGAGCGCGTCGTAGAGCGCGTCGCGGTACGGCGCGACGCCGAGCACGACGCAGCGGCAGCCGGTTTCGCGGACGAGCGCGGCGAGCGCCGCCTCATCCGCAGGCGCGGGCTGGCAGTCCAGGCCGGGGGCGGACGCGAAGAGGTCGGACGCTTTGTCGTATTCGGCTTGGGTGACGAGGATGGGGGTCGTGTTCATAGAGCGCTCCTGTTAGCGATATCTCATTTCTGTATCCATGTAAATTCGAGGCAATGGTTTTCGCTCCGGGGAGTTGATCCTTTCCGACCGTGATGGCCGGGCGTGGAGAGGGGTGCCTGACCGCTCGCGGCGGAACAGACGCCGGTACTCATTTCAAGAGCGCGCGGCAGCCGCTCATGATGAGCTGCGTGTCGAGGCTGCAGCCGATGAAGCGGTAGCCGGCGGCGATGCGCTCGTCGATGCGCCGGCGCTCCGGCGGCACCACGTGGTAGCCGGGGGCGATGCCTTGGCGCTTGCAGGCCGCGAGGATCTTCTGCTCGGCCGCGAGCACGCGCGGGTCGTCGAGCTGGCCCGCGATGCCCAGCGAGGCGGAAAGATCGTACGGGCCGATGAAAGCCGCGTCGATGCCGGGCCGGGCGAGGATCTCATCGGCGCGCTCGGCCGCGAGATAGTGTTCGAGCATCACGGCCACGAAAACCTCGTCGTTGTGACGGCGGATGTACTCCGCAAAGTCGCGGCCGTAGTCGAGGGCGCGTGAGAGCGAGGTGCCGCGGTTGCCCTGCGGCGGATAGCGCACGGCGGCGGCCATGGTGTCGGCGTCGTCCGGAGACATCACGCTCGGCACGATCACGCCTTTCGCGCCCGCGTCGAGCACGTGCTTCGCCAGCACGGGGTTGACGCCGTCGAGGCGCACGAAGAGGTCGCAGCCGGAAGGCCGCACCGCGCGTTCGATCTCCTCGATCTGCGGGAGGGTGACGGCCGCGTGCTCCATGTCGACGGCGATCCAGTCGAAACCCTCGCCCGCCATGAGTTCGGCGATGGCGGGGTGCGGAATCAGCATCCAGCCGCCGAGCGCGCATTCGCCGTTGCGGATCTTATGTTTGGTTTTGTTCATGCGGCTAGTCCTTGGCGGGCGCGGGCGGCGCGATCCTCTTGCCGAGCAGGAAGAATTTGCGCTCCGGGTACCACAGCACGGGGTTGCCGTTGCGGACGGTGAAACTCGAATAGAGCGCGAGGTCGAGGCGGCCGTTGGTGCCGGGCTTGCCGAGGCTGACGCCGTCGTGGTCAAAGAAGAGCTGCGGTTCGTCGAACCAGACCGGCTGCTCCGCGCCCGGCTTGAAGGTGCCCCGCACGAGATGGATCGGCCGGCGGTGGAAGCCGGTGTCCTCGGGCCCGTAATTTTTGTAATGCCCGTCGTGGTTATGGATGAAGAGCACGTAGCGGCCGCTGCCCGCGGTGTTGCCGCCCACATCGTACATCGGACAAGGCGAAAGCGGGTGCTGGAGCGGCGCGCCGCCGTCTTTGCGCAACAGCGGACGCGGCGGCGTCCAGGTTTCGCCGGTGTCGGCGCTCACGCTCCAGTAGGGGCTGCCGGAGGCGGTGCGCATCGTGCAGAAGAGGCGGCCGTCGGGAAGCTTCACGACCGTCGGTTCCTGGCAGGCGCTGACCTCGGGATGGCCGGGGTAGGGCACGCTGAGGGCCTTGTCGTTGAAGGCGAACCAGCTGATCGTGATGTCTTTCGGCTCCGGGTTGCCGTCGATGTTCTCGAAGCGCATGAACTCGACGTGCGAGTCGGCGGAGATCCACGCCTTGGTCGGATTCGGGGTGACCGCGAAGCTGGTCCAGCGCGTGATGCCCGCGAAGTATTTGCCGTCCTTGCCGAGCCGGTTGGGTTTCTGCCAGCAGAGGATGTTCGGCGGCATCGTGGGGTCGGGGTTGTCGCGGATGCTGCGCCGGAGCGGGACGTTTTGCGGGGCGGACCACGTCGCGCCGTTGTCGTCGCTGAAGATGCCGTGGAGCCAGCCGGTGTGGTGCGGGAAGTTGTCGACGCGGCCGATGTGCTGGCTGTAGAGCACGTAGATGCGGCCGGACGTGCTGACGAGCGGGTAGGCCCAGCTCGCCATGTGGCCGTCGCCGGGCTTCTTGGGACCCGCGATGATGCGCGGCTTGGTCCAGGTCATGCCTTCGTCGGCGCTGCGGGCGAAGGCGATGTGCTGGTCGGGCTGGGTTTCGGCAGAGCTCTGGGTCCAGACCGCCATGAGCGAGCCGTCGGGGCCGTCGAAGACGAGGAAGTGCTCGTTGCCCGTGTCGTTCACGCCGACGTCGGTGACCTCCGGCACAAAGACCACGAAATCAGGCTTGGAGATGTGGAGTTGCGCCGGGATGCGGGCCTTGAGGTCGGCGGGCGTGGCGATGAAATTCGGATCGCGCTTCACCGGTTTCGGCTGGGCCCGGGCCGCGAAAGGGAAAACGCTGGCGGCGGTCAGAAGCGATGCGATGACGAGGCGTGTGTTCATTTCGGGTCTCCATTTTTTGCTTGCCGGAAGCCTCAGGCCTGTGGCCTCCGTTCGCAAAATACTTTCGCAGTATGATATATCGACTTAGGCAAGTCAACCGATAATATGCGATATTTGACAATAAATGTCTTATTTGATATATCAAATCCGAAAGGGGTGATATGGCCAATTATTCTTCCAACAGGGAACCTGAAGCCGGTGAGGCGGTGAACACGCTGTCGCGGCGCGTCTACGCGGTCTTGCGCGATGACATCCTCGCGGGGCGCTTGAAACCCGGCGAACGGCTGGTCCGCAAGGCGATCGGGACGCGTTTGGGCGTCAGCACGATTCCGGTGATCGAGGCGCTCTACAGGCTAGAGATCGATGGCTATGTGGAGAATCGGGCCTTGGCCGGCTGCCGCGTGCGCACGCTGACCATGGAAGACATCGACAACGACCTGATGTTGCGCGAGGCGCTGGAGTGCCAGGCGGCGCGCCTGTGCGCGGAGAAGGCCTCGCCCGAGGCCCTCGACAAGCTGATGAAGCGGGCGTGTCAGGTGGACCGCTTCATTCGCTCCGACACGCCGGACCAGACGCTGGGCAGCCAACTGCACTGGGAGTTCCACATCGAACTTGGCCGGCTGAGCGGGCATGCGGTGTTCGGGGAGATGCTGGAGAAGGTTTGGTTCCAGCGTTACATGAGCCTCAACAGCATCAAGGCGATCCGTTTTGAGCCGATTCCGGACGGCTGGCACCAGATCTTGGTTAAAAAAATCAAGCGGGGCGACCCCGACTTGGCTGAGCGGGCCATGCGCGAGCATGTGCGGTACGGGCGCAAAGATGACCGCGAGGCGTTGGCGGTGTACCTCAAGGAGTGTGCGGCGAAGCCTTAAGGCTTGCGGGTATCGCCAATTTGGCTTTGGTTTGATAAAGTTCATTTGAAATCAAGCTGGGCGCAGCGAGGGTTATCACGGAGGGGAGGGGGCATGCAGTCAAAGAGGGGGATCGTCCGACGCATTGACGACTGGACGGACGCGATGATGGCGGGGCTTGGCGCGTCGCTGGCCGTCATCGTGCTGATCGCGGTTTTTTGCCGCTACGTGCTGAACCAGTCGCTTTCGTGGAGCGATGAAGTCGTGCGCTATCTGTTCGTCTGGTTCACGCTGTTCGGCGGCGCCGTCGCGCTGCGCGAGCGCGAGCACATCCGCGTGGAGTATTTTGTCGAGAAATTGCCGGGTGCGTTTCGCCGCGCGGCCGAAATTCTCATGCTGCTGGGCGTCTGCGGGTTCCAGGCCGCGATGGTGGTGCTGGGCCTGATGTGGGTCTGGTCGACGCGCGGCTCGTACACCTCCTCGCTGCAGTGGCCCCTGAACCTGTTCTTCTATGCGGCGCTGCCCTGCACCGCGGCGTTGGGCGTTTGGTATACGCTGCGCCGCCTGCTGCGCGGCGAATACGCGGAGAACGACGTGACGGCCGAGGAGCTTTCCGAAGCGCTTGCGGGAGGTGACCCGTGCAAATCCTGATCGGCGGAATGCTGGCGCTCATGCTGCTGGGGATGCCCATCGCCTACGCGCTCGGCCTGAGCTCGCTCGTTTACGTGATGGCCTGCACCGACCTGTCGCCGATGGTGGTCGCGCAGCGGATTTGCGTGGGCGCCGATTCGCTGGTCCTGCTGGCGTTGCCGTTTTTCCTGCTGGCGGGCGAGATCATGAACGCGGCCGGGATTACGCGCAGCCTGACGCGGCTGGCGCTGGCGATCATCGGGCCGCCGCGGGGAGGGCTCTCCTACGTGGTCGTGGCGGTGAACGTGCTGGTCGCGATGGTGTCGGGCGCGGCCGTGGCCAGCGCCGCGGCGGTCGGCTCGACCATGGTGCCGATGATGGAAAAGCAAGGCTACCCGCGCAGCTATGCGGCGGCACTGAACGCCGCGGCCGCGACGATGGGGCCGATCATTCCGCCGAGCGTCGGGTTCATCATCTACGCGTCGGTCTCCGGCGCGTCGGTGGGCAAGCTCTTTCTGGCCGGAACCGTTCCCGGGCTGCTCTTGGCGCTCGGCGCGTTGATCGTCTGCGTGCTGATGGCCTACCGCCACAAGTATCCGGCGGGCGCGCGCCACAGCCGCCGCGAGCTGTGGGAAAGCCTGCGCGAAGCCGTCCCCGCGCTGCTGATGCCGGTGATCATTCTGGGCGGCATCTTTGGCGGGCTGGTCACGCCGACGGAGGCGGGTGCGCTGGCCGTCGGGTATGGGCTGCTGGCGGGGTTCCTGATCTACCGCACGCTGCAGTGGCGCGACCTCTACCGCATCCTTTTGGTGACGGCCCGACGCACGGCGTCGATCATGATGATCATCGCGAGCGCCTCCTGCTTCGGCTTTCTGATTTCTCACGCGGTGGATGCGGACCGCATCATCGGCGTCGTACAGGCGATGACGACGAGCCGCACGGCCCTGTTGCTGCTGCTGATCGCGCTGATTCTGGTTCTCGGCATGTTCATGGAGGGCGGCAGCATCATGATCATTCTCACGCCGCTGCTGTTGCCCATGCTTGCGGCCTACAAGATCGACGTCGTGCATTTCGGCGTGATCTTCCAGCTCGGCATCATGGTCGGCCTGCTGACGCCGCCGGTCGGCATGCTGCTGTTCGTGCTGACGGGCATCAGCCGGGTGCCGGTCAAAACGCTCGTGCGGGCGCTCTGGCCGTTCTACATCATGCTCGCGCTGCTGCTGCTGCTGGTGGCGTTTGTGCCGGAGCTGTCGCTGTGGCTGACGGAAAGGACGGGAGGCGCGCTGAAATGAAACGTTTTCTGATCGGGATTCCTTTCCTCGCGCTGCTGGCATGCGGGTGCGGCAGGGACGCCTCCGCGCCCAAAATCTTCCGCGTCGCGTACGCGCAGGGGCCGACCGAGCTATTGCATCAGGCGGCGCTTCGCATGGCGGCGCAGATCCAGGAGGAGTCGGGCGGCAGGATCGAGGTGCGCCTCTATCCGAGCGGCCAGTTGGGCAACGAGCGCGAGATCGTCGAAGGGCTGAAACTGGGGTGCGCCGACATGATCGTCACCGGCGGCGCGGTCATCGGCTGGTACGCGCCCGAGTTCGGCGCGTTCGAAGCGCCGTTCGTGTGGCGCGACTACGGCCACGTCGAGCGGGTCTGGAACGGCGCCCCGGGTGAGGGGTTGCGTCGCGCGTTGGAAAAGCGTGCGGACATCCGCCTGCTGCGGCCCTGGTTCCGCGGGCCGCGCTATCTGACCACCACGTCGCGCAAGGTGCTGAGCCCGGACGACCTCAAGGGGCTGAAGCTGCGCGTGCCGGAGCTGGAGGTGTTCATCAAGTCGTGGCAGACGTTCGGCGCGAACGTGACGCCGATCCCGTTTACCGACATGTTCATGGCGCTGAAACTCGGCGTCGTGGACGGGCAGGAGAATCCCCTGGCCACGGTGTACGCCAACCATCTGCACGAGGTCCAGAAATACATCATGGAGACCCGCCACCTGGTCAGCTTCTATCTTCCGGCGGTCGGCTCGCGCTTCACGCGGCGGTTCGACGAAAAGGAACAGGCCCTGGTGATGCGGGCTTTCGACGCCGCGACGGCCTGGCACAACCGGGAGGTGGCGCGCGCCGAGTCGGTGTATCGCGCGGAGATCGAAAAGGCGGGCGTCGAGTTTGTCCCGCTCGATGTGGAGCCGTTCCGTAAGCTGGCCCGCGAGCGGATTCCCGGACAGTTCAAGACCGTCTGGGTGCCGGGGCTCTATGAGCAGATCAGCAATACCCGTTAGTCCAAGCAGAAAGGAAAAACATGCAGACCAATAGGCGAGGATTTCTCAGAAACGCAGCGTGGATGGGAGGCGCGGCCGCTCTGATTTCGCAGACGGGGTGCAAGGGCCTGTCCGCGTTGACGGCCGGGCGCGGCGCGAACATGGCCGGGTTCCGGGTCGAGCCGATGGAGCGGATCCGCGTGGGCATCATCGGGATCGGGGCGCGCGGCACGGGTTTCGTGAAGCGCCTGTCGGCGATTCCCGACGTGGACATCATGGCCCTGTGCGACGTGCGCGAGGAACGCGTGGCGCGCGAGTCCAAGGCGCTGGTCGGGCAGGGCAAGCCGGCGCCGGCCGCCTTTTTTGGTACGCCGGAGATTTGGCGCAAGCTGTGTGAGATGCGGGAGATCGACGTGGTCTATGTGGTCACGCCCTGGCTCTGGCATGCGCCCATGGCGCTGTATGCGATGCAGTGCGGCAAACACGTGGCCGTGGAAGTGCCCGCCGCCATGACCGTCGAGGACTGCTGGCGGCTGGTGGACACGGCGGAAGCCACGCGCCGTCATTGCATGATTTTAGAGAACTGCTGTTACGGCCAGAACGAGCTGCTCGCGCTCAACCTCTGCCGCCAAGGCGTTCTGGGCGACCCGATCCACGGCGAGGCGGGCTACATCCACTACACCGGCAAATCGTATCTGGAAGAAGACCCCACCGATGAGAAGGGCGGGCAGTGGCGGCAGCGGTGGTACAAGCAGCACACCGGCAACGCCTACCCCACGCATGGGCTCGGCCCCGTATGCCAGTGGATGGGCATCAACCGCGGCGACCGGATGGACGCGCTGACCTCGATGAGCAGCGCGTCGCTCACGCGCAACCGCGCGGTGGCCGAGAAATACGGCAAGGACAGTCCGCAGGCTCGGGACGCCTACAAGATGGGCGACATCAACACCTCGCTGATCCGGACGCGCCGCGGCCGCACGCTCATGGTGCAGTTCGACACCACCAATCCGCGGCCCTACAGCCGCATCAACATGATTTCGGGGACAAAGGGCATCTTTGCCGACTATCCGCTGCGCGTGGCGCTGGAGCCCGACGTGCACGACTGGATGGACGCGAAGAAGCTCGAAGAGCTTGCGGTCAGGTATGCGCATCCGCTCTGGGACAAGAACGGCGAGGCCGCGAAAAAGATGGGCGGTCACGGCGGCATGGATTTCCTGATGGACCTGCGCTTCTGCCACTGCCTGCGGAACGGGCTGCCGCTCGACATCGACGTGTACGACACCGCGCTGTGGAGCTCGGTCGTGGAGCTGAGTGAACGGTCGGTCCTGAGCGGCGGATCGGCCGTGGAGGTGCCGGACTTCACGCGCGGCGGCTGGCAATCCGCCGCGCCGCTCGGTGTCGTGACGATGTGAGCCGAGACGGAAGGAGGCCCCGGAGATGAAAGAGTTCTGGCTGTGCTTTGTGCCGCTGTTCGTGGCGGTGGACGCGATCGGCGTGTTGCCGCTATTTGTCTCGATGACGGAAGGACTGCCCGCGGACCGGCTGAGAAAGGTCGTTGCGCAGTCCGTCGTTACCGCCGCGACCGTGGCGCTCGCCTTTCTGCTCTTCGGCCCCCTCCTGCTGCGCTTCATGGGGATCACGGTCGCCGACTTCATGATCGCAGGCGGACTTTTGCTCCTGGTGATCGCGCTGAACGATCTCCTGTCGGGAGGAAAGCGTCGGCGCCTGCTGGAGCAGGCGGATCTCGGCGCCGTGCCGATCGGCGTGCCGCTGATCACCGGGCCGGGCGTTCTGACGACCTGCCTTCTCTTGGTCGGGCTGCACGGGCGGACCTTGACCGCCTCTGCCGTGGTCGTCAACATCGCGCTGGCGGGGTTGATCTTCGCTTTTTCAGGGAGGATTACCCGCGCGATCGGATTGTCCGGGACGCGAACCGTTTCAAAAGTCGCCAGCCTGTTGTTGGCCGCGATCGCCGTCATGCTCATCCGCAAAGGGATCGCCGAGATCTTGAAAATGTTTTGATCGGGGCCGGTCAGCCGGCGGCTGAGACGCCGGTGCCGCGCGTGTTTCCCGGTTGCGCCTGCATGCGATAGGCAAGGGGTGATTTGCCGGTCTTGCGCTTGAAAATGGCGGAGAAATGTTTCTGGTTGCAGAAGCCTGTGCGCTCGGCGACCGAGGTGACGGCCAAGCCTGTCCGCAGCAGGCGGCAGGCCTTCGCGATGCGCAGGCCGAGGTGGTATTGTCCCAGCGTGGTGCCGGTTTCGGCGCGGAAGGCCGTGCGTAGCGTCGAGTAGCTTACGCCGGCGGCTTTGGCGAGGGCCGCATAGTCGATCGGATCTTGCGGATGCGCGGCCATTTTCGCGCACGCTGCGGCGACGCACGGCGTGCGGTGGGGCCGTGCCGTTCGCTGCGCGGCGGCGTTCTCCAGTTCCTTCTCGATGCGCCGGGCCGCCGCTTGAAGGCGTCGGATGCTGGCGAGGAGTTTCTTGGAGGGAAGTCGCTTGTCGATGCCGGAAACCCACAGGGCGGCGACCGGCATGCGTTTGGCGTCGAGGACCGCCACGCCGCCGCAGTGGCACCCTTCGATTTCCTCCGATAGGTCGGTGGCGTAGCCGGCTTTGCGGATGCGGGCGATTTCCGACTCGAAGCCGCGCCGGTCGGTGATCGTGTGCGGCGTGAGGCGTTTGAACCTGACCCTTTTCAGCAGGGCGTCCCGCCGTTTGTCGGGCAGCGCGGCGACGAAGGCCTTGCCCGGCGCCGAGGTGTAGAGAGGCGTGGCGGTTCCGTCCTCGAAGGCGAAGCAGACGTAATCCGGGCCGCGGATGTGGCTCACGATGACGCTCTTGAGCCGCTTCTCGTCGAGTACGGAAAGGCCGAAGGTTTCCGTCATCCGGCACTGGATGGACCGCAGAAACGGGGCGGCAAGTTTTCTCAACGCTTCGTGTCGCATGCCGACAGTATAAAACAAGCGCCGTACGAACGACAATCGGATTGTCAAATTACGTACTTCCTAAAAGGCGGAAATATGTCATGAGGTGGGTAGACAGCGTGTCCGGATTTTGTCTTAATGGCGGTGATCGGGATCGGCGGAAGGTTGAGAGAGGGGGAGGGGAAGATGAAAGGCTTGAAATCGGGGCTGACGCTTCTCGCAGTGTTGATGACGTTCTGTGTTGGAGCTGACACGGCGGACGACGCGCTGGGCTTGGCGCAGCGCACGCTGGCTTACGTTGAAAAGTCGGCGAAGCGGCCCGAGATGGCGGCGGAATTGGCCGGCTTGGCGCAGAAGCTGCCGCAGACCCGAGACGCGGGGGCAAGAGCCGCGCTCGAGGTCGAGGTCCGGGCTTTGCGCCGGAAGATCCTTTTCTCGCATCCGGATTTGGCTTTTGACCGGTTGCTGGCCTGCCAGCGCAACCTGCCCTATTCGCATGCCACCCACATGGTCGACCAGTATCTGGGGCGGTATTCCCGTGCGGGGGGCGCGGGGCTGATCGTCATTGAGGATTGGAAAAACACGCCGAAGAAACGGGAGATCCTCTGCGGCAAACTGCCCTCGGGAACGACGCTGAATCCGGATCTGCACGGGGACGCGGACCGGGTGCTGTTCGCCTTCTGCGATCACACGGACCGCCGCACGCCCCTCCAGAAACTGATCCGGGTGCCCAGCGATACGCTGGGGAGAAAGATCTCCCGCACCGCAAGCTCTATCGGCCGCTCGGTGGACCGCGTGGATCCGACGAATCCGATCTTCGATGATGAGCCGTTCAATCATCCGGCTACGGCCTGGCGCTATTTCATCTATGAGGCCGCGCTGGACGGCTCCTGGGTCCGTCAGTTGACCGGCACGGACAGAGATCCCATGACCACATGGGAAGGCCGGCAGACGGTTTTGATCGAAGACGTGGATCCCTGTTATCTGCCGGACGGCGGTTTTGCCTTTTCGTCCACACGTTGCCAAGGCTATGGGCGCTGCCATGGGAGTCGCTACGCGCCGTCGTTCATGCTCTACCGGGCGGACAAGGACGGGTCGAACATCCGCCAGCTCTCGTTCGGCGAGGCGAACGAATGGGAGCCGAGCGTGTTGAATGACGGGCGTATCGCATATACCCGTTGGGATTACATCGACCGGAACGCCGTTCCGTGGCAGAGCCTTTGGAGCATGAATCCGGACGGAACGGCCACCGCGCATTTCTTCGGCAACTATACGCCGGTCCCCAAAGTGCTGAGCGAGGTGAAAGCCATTCCCGGCACGCACGTGGTGGCGGCGACCGGCGGGGCCCACCACTTATTTACGGCGGGCTGCCCGGTCCTCATCGACACGCACATCAACGAGGACGGCGAACAAGCCATCACCAAAATCACGCCGGAGATCACGTATCCGGGCAGTCCTTGGAAAGACACCGGCTATTACGCCAATCCGTTCCCGGTGAACGACACGCTCTTCTTCGCCAGTTTCTCGCCCATGGGCTTCCACAAAGGCGACACCAATTATTGCTCGTATGGCTGGTCAGCCGCTTGGCCGTCCACGAACTCGTTCACGGTGTACCTCGTCGACACGTTGGGCGGACGCGAGCCGATTTTTGCGGATCAGCAGATCAGCACCTTTTCTCCGATTCCGGTCCGCAAACAGAAACGCCCCCCCGTCATCACCTCGAATCTCCCGACACCCGAGAAGGCCCCGGACACGGGGGTCTGTTCCGTGGAGAACATTTACGACTGCCGGATGCCGATCAAAAAAGGGTGCGTCAAAACCTTGCGCCTGAACCGGATCATGACGCAGTGGACCGCGACCCACCCCGAGCGCAATGACCTGGGGGGATATTCGCTCCATAAGAAACCGATCGGCACGGTGCCGGTCAATCCGGACGGCTCCGTGGCGTTCCGGATGCCGGCGGGCGTCCCGGTGCAGCTGCAGGCGCTGGACGAGAACGGCATGGCGGTCATGACCATGCGGTCGTTCATTTATGTCCAGAAAGGCGAGCAGCTGCGGTGTGTGGGCTGCCACGAGAATAGGATGCAGGCGCCCCGGCAGTTTTCCCGCAAGAACATTCCTGTGTCAGAACCGGTACCGATCCCGAATACCGAGAACGGCGTGGGGTATGACCGCCAGGCGCGTCCGGTTTTTGACCGTCACTGCGTTTCCTGCCACGGGCTGAAACCGGGGACGGAACAGGCCGGCGGATTGTCGCTGATCGGCCAGGGCGGCTGGGCGGCGCTGACGCGGACGAAGGGCCAGAAGCGGCCGCCGGAAATCCTTGTCGCCCGCGCCCATGCCTACACGGAGACGGGGAGCAGCCAGACGAACGATTATTTTGCGGCGCCGAGTCGCCTGACCCAGAAACTGCTGGCCGGCCACAGCGGCGTCAAGCTGACGCCGTCGGAGTGGTCAGACCTGATCATCTGGATGGATCTGAACGCGCAGGAGTTGCCGTGCCCCAGCTGGAATCTGCCGGAGCTCGCCACCCACGCGCCCGCGGGCGTCATGGCGTTGCGGGAATATGTCCGTACCCTGTTCGGCGACGAGGTGTCCCGGCAGCCGTATGAGGCGCTGGTGAATATGACGCTTCCCGAGAAGAGCCGGATCCTGCTGGCGCCTCTGCCGCTGGCGCATGGCGGCTGGGGACAGTTCGCCGGGGAGAAAGGCTACACGGGCAAGGACGATCCGCGTTTCCGCAAAATGGACGCGCTGGTCCGGGCTTCTTTTAAGGCGCCGCCTGACGAGAACCTGCATGGCACGTGTAACCGGCGGGAGGCTTGCCGCTGCCGTGACTGCTGGGTGTGGATGGGACGCTACAACGCGCAGCCCGGGACGCACGGCACGGTCACGTTGCCGGCCGTCGGCCGATTGACCAACGCCGTGCCGGTCACCCTTCAGGACGGGGTCGCGGGCACGCTCGCTTTGCAGGGGGCCGGCGCGGTCACGTTCGGCCGGGACGTGCAGGCCGTTGACACGCTTCAGCTTGAGAACGGCGCGACCGCCTGCGTCGGCGGCGAACGTCTCCGGATCGGCAAGCTGGTCTTGGCCTCCGGTGCGACCTTGGCCGCAGCGTCCGGCGAGGCGGCCGGTGTGAAAACCGTGGTTCTGGATGGAGACGAAACGTCTTTTCTTTTCGGCGCGCTGAAAGAAGGACCGCGATCCCCTTTGGCCGTGCTGAAGACGGGGGGCGGTGTCCTGTACGTGTCGGGAAAACAGCCGTTTGCCGGCGCGCTGACGATCGATGGGGGCGTGGTGCGCGTCCAAGACGAATCCGCGCCGTTCCTTTCCGGGCTCTCGTTCCATTTGGATGCCGCCGAAAAAGCGTGTCTGAAAATCGGCACCGACGGCGCCGTGACGGAATGGAAAGAACAGCTGACCGGCGCCGTGTTGCATCAGACCGTTCCCGAATGTCCCTGTCCGGCTTATCAGCAGCAGGGCATCAACGGTTTGCCCGCCGTCTATTTCGCGGGCCTGACCAACCGGCTTGCCACAGGCGACCTGTTCACGCAGCAGACGGTTTTCATCGTCAACCAGCCGGAGGGCTCGCCGCAGTACGGCGGCCTCTGGGGCGCTGAGAATGCCAGCCAGGGCGCCGATTACGGCATCCGCTGCGTCGGCGGAAACGTTTGGGCCGGGGGCACAAACTTGCCCTACAACTATTTCAACACGTTCGACCGTTATCGCATCAACGGCGCGGAAGAGGTCCGGTTCACGCCCGGTCAGCCGCACATTCTTTGCGCGCAGCGTGATCGTGCGGATCTGTTGACGATGCCGGTCGCGCTCGGCTCCTATTTCTGGCCGATGGGCCGGTCGTATCACGGCAAGATCGGCGAGGTGCTGGCGTATAGCCGGCTGCTGACGGAAGCGGAACGCCAGGCGGTCGAGAATTATTTGTCCAAGAAATGGCTGGGCAAAACCTTGCACGCTCAGGGGAAGGAAGGGGCAGAGGCAGCAAGACGTCTTCCCGCAATGGCCGATGTGTGTGTCGGCAAACAGGGGACATTGGACTTGAACGGGCAGAGCCTGCGTGTTGCGGCGCTGTCCGGTTCGGGGCGGATCATCAACAGCCGGCCCACGCCGGCGGTGTTGACGGTCGAAGGGAAATCGGCCTATGTCGGAGCGATGGCGCAAAACGTCCGGCTCGTGACCGAGGCCGGGCGCAACGGCGCTGCGGCGGACAGGCCATGACGGAGGCACTTCCTCCTCGTAGGGATCGACAGAACACGTATTTTTTGGCTTAATGAAATCATGAAATTTCTGTTTTTGAGTTTTGCACTCGTCGCCTGTTGCGCGTATGCCGACACGGCGGATGACGCGCTGGCTTTGGCGCAGCGCACGCTGGCGTATGTGGAGAAGTCGGAGAAAAGGCCCGAGATGGCGGCCGAATTAAATGCCCTGGCGCAACGCCTGCCCCAAGCGAAAGAGGCGGAGCGCACAAGCTTGGAGAAAGAGATTCGCGCCTTGCGCCGGCAGATCATCTTTTCTCATCCGGCACTGAATTTTGACCGTTTGCTGGCGAGCCAGCGAGGCATCCCGTACACGTGTGCGCCGCATATGGTCGACCAGTATACGGGGCGGTGTTCGCGTCCCGGCCCTGGGCTTGTGGTGATTGAGGACTGGAAAAACTCGCCGCGCAAGCGAGAGCCGCTGAAGGGCAAGTTGCCGTTGGGGACGGTGCTGAATCCCGACTTGCATTGGGACGGGGAACGCGTGATTTTCGCCTTCTGCGACCACACGGCGAAACGTCCGGCCGCTGCCGTCGGCGTTGCGGCGCCGACCGTGTTGGCCGGGGCTGCCCGCGGGAAAATTGGCGAGATCATCCGGAAACTTGATCCCGAAAACCCCCTGTTTAAAGACGCGGCGGGAACCTATGATCCGAACCCGGTTGCGCATCTGCGATACTTCATCTGGGAAGCGGCCGTGGACGGCTCGTGGGTGCGTCAGCTCACCGGCACGCCGCAGGACAAGATGGAGACGTGGTGCGGACGGCAAACCTCGCTGATCGAGGATGCGGACCCGTGCTATCTGCCGGACGGCGGGTTTGCGTTCAACTCGACGCGCTGCCAGAGCTTCGGCCGCTGTCACTGGGGACGCTACACGCCGGCGTTTCTCATTTACAGGGCCGATGGCGACGGCTCGAACATCCGCCAGCTCTCCTTCGGCGAAGCGAATGAGTGGGAGCCTGCGGTGTTGAACGACGGCCGGCTGGTCTATACGCGCTGGGACTACATCAACCGCAATGCGGTGTGGTACCAGAGCCTCTGGACGATGAAGCCGGACGGCACGGGCACGGCGCATTTTTACGGGAACTACACCATGCACCCGGGCGTGCAGACGGAGACTCAGCCCATTCCGGATTCGCACGTCGTCGTCGCGACGGCGGCGGCACACCATTACGTTACGGCGGGGTCGCTCATTCTCATCGACACGCACAAGGGCGAGGACGGGCCCGCGCCGCTCACGCGGCTGACGCCCGAAATCCCTTGGCCCGAATCGGAAGGCTGGAATCTGCCGGGGTGTTACGCCGCCCCGTATCCGGTCAACGACACCTTGTTTTTTGCCAGTTTTTCCCCGGAGAGTCTGTGCCAAACCGCAAGCGAACGGACGACGACGAATCCGTGGGGCGCGTGGCCGACACCGAAGGCTTACGGGATTTGGCTGGTGGATTCGCTGGGCGGGCGCGAGCTGATCTATCAGGACCCGGAGATCGGCACGTTCACGCCGATCCCGATCCGCAAGCGTGTTCGCCCGCCGGTGATTCCTTCCGTGCTGCCTCCTGCGGAGACCGCCCCCGATTTCGGCGTGTGCTATGTCGAGAACGTGTACGATTGCCGCGAACCGTTGGAAAAAGGCAGCGTCAAATATCTGCGCGTCAACGAGCTTCTGAATCAGCCTGCGGCAAAGAAATGCAACTGGAATGCATCGCTGGATTTGGATCTCCACAAACGTCCGCTCGGCGTGGTGCCCGTCGGCGCGGATGGCTCGGCCGCTTTTCGGATTCCGGCCCGCAAGCCGATTCAGCTGCAAGCGCTGAATGCAGACGGCATGGCGGTGTTTACCATGCGCTCGTTCATCTATGCGCAGAAAGGCGAAGTCTTGGGCTGCGCGGGCTGTCATGAAGACAAGATGCGGAGCCGGTTGCCGCAGGATCTCGCGAAGCGTCGCGAGATTGTCGATCCCAAACCCACGCTTGCTCTCGACTACGAGGGCGGCTTCAGTTTCATGCGGACAGTTCAGCCCGTGTTCGATCGTCACTGTATCCGCTGCCATGGGTTGGCGTCGGACGGGAAGGGCGGCAACGAACCGCTGAACCTGATCGGAACCCAGGCGGGGCCCAATCTGATCAGCCGGAAATTGGTCAAGTGGATCGAATCGTATCAAGAGACCGGAGCGAGCAAAACAAACGATTACTTTGCGGTCGCGAGCCCGCTGACGGCGATTTTAAAGAAAGGGCACAACGGCATAACGCTTTCGAAAGATGAGTGGAACGCGCTGATCATCTGGATGGATCTCAATGTGCCACATTACAGCAACGGCCATTACGGATTCAATTGTGCCGAACAGCGCCAATCGGATGCCGAAGGCGAAAAACGGTTGCGGACGGCCATCGCGGAGCGCTTCGGCAAAGAGGTGGCGGCGCAGCCTTACCCGGCGCTGGTGAATGTTGCGGCGCCAGAAAAAAGCCGGATTCTGCTGGCCGCACTGCCCTTGGGCAAAGGCGGCTGGGACCAGTTCGACGGCGGGTTCGGCGGCACGGACGATCCGAATTACCAGGCGATGCTCGCTTTGGTTCAGGGGTCCATCGCTCCTCTGCGGTATCAAGACTTTTGCGGCACGTGCGGCCGCGGCAAGGCGTGCGTGTGCAACAGCTGCTGGGTGTGGATGGGCCGTTTCAACGAGCCGGCGTCAGACCACCGCGTGACGGCTGCCCGCGCGCCATAGGCTCCCGCCGTCTGGCCGCCTTTTCGCGGACGGGGCCGTCCGCGCCCCCGGCGTTGTGTCACGCGTTCATCAGAAACGCAACATTGTCCGCCCAAGGGAGTCGATTAAGATGACGATCAGGATTACGAGGGAGCCGCACCCTTCTTGCCTGATGAAGATATCCCCACTAGCAATCATGATGGCTCTACCCTTGTTGACAGCAGGTTTCAAGATATCTGGGCGCGGCGAGAACCAACCAACCGTGCAGTCAGCCTTCGACGGTCGCTACTATGTACGCACCGTACCTGATAATGACTATGGGACTGAGGGAAGTACTAAAGTATTCAAAGAAGAACTAGGTGAGGACAAGCTGCTGGATGAGTATCCTGTTTACATGCGAGGAGAGCTCTACTTAGGCTGGAGTCCAATCGAAGGGAAATGGTGTTTAGTGCATCTGGAGCCAGAACGAATTGCCAGCAACAATGACTTCACGAAGCTAGGTAAGGTTTCTCGTCTTGCACTCTACATGGGAGGGAAGAGTATTGCGGCCTACACAAGCTTGGATTTGGAGCAGATGGGATTAAAGGAAAGAGTACAGACACTCGCTCATAAACAGCCAGGACAGTTTATGATCCACGGCATCTGTCAGATTCCGAAGACAAACTCCTACGTATTGAAGATTGAGAAGGTTGAAGGTACTGAAACAAAAATGATTTTACTGGATATCACTACTGGAATGAAATTCACAGAAAAATAGGCAGGACCAGCGCGTGGACCTTACGCGGTAAAACGCACAATTTTCATGCCTGACGTTTGGTTCCCGCGCAGGTCACACGTAACGTTGGGCACGAACATGAAAGCAATCATCCACATCCTTTGTTTGTTGATTCTTCTGTTTGTCGCTTTCAGGACAGGTGCCAAAAGCTACAAACGGACAAATGGCTAGATGTGAAACCCAATTTTTTTGGTCTTGGCGTAAACTTAAATGCTCTATTTCAACGATTGCGAGACAAGTTTAAACGATCAAAAGGCTAACCAGCGAGGTCACGGAACGCGCTGACGCGCGTTCGTGCCTCGCAACGTTCTGCTTGAGAGAATGAAAGTCATCTACAAGATCACGTATCCGAACGGGAAGATCTACGTCGGCAAGGACTTGACCGACAGCATCAACTATTTCGGCAGTGCGAGCAGTGAACTCATCACCAAGGACTTCACCCGCGAGCAACGCCGTGATTTCTCTATCCGGAAACAGATTCTGTGGGAGTCCGAGTCTGCATCCGACTCGGAGGTGAACCAAAAGGAAGTGGAACTCATCCGACAGTTCAGGTCGAATGACCCGGCCATCGGATACAACCAGTGGCCGAAACCAGAGAAGACGGAAAGCAGAACAACCGGCGGAACCGTACGTCGCTAACGCGCCGCCGGTTCGCCGGGGCGTTGGACGAGATAGAAGTCAACACCCCCTTGACGTAGATACACAACGTGTATACACTATTGCCGATGAGATTCACATGGGATGAGACAAAGAATGCGATGAACCGGCAGAAGCACGGCATAGACTTCGCCGATGTTCCGACCGTGTTCGGCTATCCCATGGTGACGTTTTTGGATCAACGAAAAGAGTACGGAGAAGACCGGTGGATTGGAATCGGTTGGCTGGGTGACATTCTAGCTGTTGTCGTATACACCGAGCCTAGTACAGGAACGACACGAATCATTTCCGCACGAAAGGCGAACCGACATGAGCAAAGCATCTACACTGAAGAAATCGGGGACTGACTGGAAGCGGTTGCACGGAATGAAGGACGAGGAGATCGATTTCTCTGACATTCCCCCAATCGACAAAAGCCTGTTCAAGAAAATGGTCATTCGAATGCCGGAAAAGAAGGCGGCTCTTTCACTTCGCCTCGACCCACGGGTGATTGCCTGGTTCAAGGGGCAGGGTCCCGGATACCAGACGCGCATCAATGCTGTCTTGAAGTCCTATGTCGAGGCACACTCGCATTAAACGATGATAGCCGCCCAACAAAACGGTGGAGGCGACGGGATCGGGACAAGGTTATCCGGATTTTTGGAGCTGGTTACTGGCGGAAAGGAAAGAAGCTTTATGAAGAGCAAAATCACATACACGGATGAACCCATGGGTAAGGCACGGGTGGTGCAGGACTTTCTCCCATCCCCTGAACAACTCGCCTTCAAAGAGGAGAAGGTCAAGGTCACAATTTCACTGAGCAAAGCCAGCCTTGACTTCTTCAAGGAGCAGGCAGGATTGCATAAGACCGCCTACCAAAAGATGATTCGGAATCTATTGGATACGTATGCCGTTCAACACTCAAAATGATGCCCGACAAGGCGGCCTCCATCACTATAGACGATGGCACCGTCCTCAGTGGCAGCCTGCCTCCTGCCAAAATGAAGTTGGCTCAAGCCCGGATCGAAATTCACAGGGAGGACTTGATGGCGGACTGGAAACTCGCCGTTTCAGGAGAACCTGTGTTTAAAATCGACACCCTCAAAGCGAAGAAAGAGTGCAGAGGCATTACAATCAGGTGCGAGACGCTGTAGCCAACCATGAAAGGGTTTCACGCGTGAGCAAGCCGTGAAACCCTGGTTGGACTAAGCCGGCCGAGGGAGGGCGCGCACGTGGCCCCATGGGTTTATCAGGCCGCGCGGGTCTCGCATCCGCGCGGCCCGGCCTTTTTTCGCGGCGGCCGGGCGCCTCACTTCATGGTTCTGAAGTAGGCGATCGTGCGGCTGAGCCCCTCGCGCAAGGGGACCTCCGGGGTCCAGCCGAGCAGCTCCTGCGCGAGCGCGATGTCGGGCTTGCGGCGCTTGGGGTCGTCTTTCGGCAGGGGCTCGAAGACGAGCTTGCTCTTGCTCTCGGGCAATTGGCGCAGGGTTTCCTGCGCCAGCTGCTTGATCGTGTATTCGCCCGGGTTGCCGACGTTGATCACCGGCACGGTCATGCCTTTTTTGGCGAAGAAGGCCTTGATCTTCTTGGGGTCCATGGCCATGAAGAGCCGGGCCGCGTTGATCAGGTCGTCGACGTACTGGAAGCTGCGGGTCTGCGAGCCGTCGCCGTAGAGGGTGATGTCCTTGTTCTTCAGCGCCTGCATGATGAAGTTGCTGATCACGCGGCCGTCCTGCGGGTGCATGTTGGGCCCGTAGGTGTTGAAGATGCGGATCATGCGCACGTCCACGTTGTATTCGCGGGAGTAGTCGGCGCAGAGCGTTTCGGCCGCGCGTTTGCCCTCGTCGTAGCAGCTGCGCGTGCCGATGGTGTTGACGTTGCCCCAATAGCTTTCGGGCTGCGGGTGCACGTCGGGGTCGCCGTAGATCTCCGACGTGGACGTGTGGAAGACGCGCGCCTTGGTCTTGAGCGCGAGCTCCAGCACGTTCATCATGCCGAGGAACGAGGTCTTGATCGTCTCGACCGGGTTGCGCTGGTAGTGGATCGGCGACGCGGGGCAGGCGAGGTTGTAGACTTCGTCGAACTGGCCCCAGAACGGCTGCGTCACGTCGTGCAGGATGAAGGTGAAGCGCGGGTTGTCCATCAGGTCGTAGATGTTGGCCTTGGTCCCCGTGAAGAGGTTGTCCATCACGGTGACTTCGTGGCCCGCGTCCAGCAGCCGGCGCGCGAGATGGGAGCCGATGAAACCGGCGCCGCCGGTGATGAGGGATTTTTTTGTCATGGGGCTTTCAGGCTGGCTTTCTGCTGCTTGATCAGTGCTTTGATGCCCTTGTGCGCGAGGGCCTTGAGGGCATCGAGCGAATTTTCGGTAAAGGGTTCGTGTTCGGCCGTGCCCTGGAGCTCCACGTAGCGGCCGTCATCGGTCATGACCACGTTCAGGTCCACCTCCGCGGCGGAGTCGTGCGCGTAGTCGAGGTCGAGCGTGGGCGTCCCTTCGCAGACGCCGACGCTGACCGCGGCGATGAAGTGCTTGATCGGGCTGGCGGTGAGCTTGCCCCGCTTCTGCAGCCAGGCCAGCGCGTCCGCCAGCGCGACCATGCCGCCGGTGATCGAGGCGCAGCGCGTGCCGCCGTCGGCCTGAAGCACGTCGCAGTCGATGGTGATGGAGCGCTCGCCGAGCTTGTCCATGTCCACTGCCGCGCGGAGCGCGCGTCCGATGAGGCGGCTGATCTCCGTGCCGCGCGCGTCGGGCTTGCCCTTTTTGATCTCGCGGTCCTTGCGGTCGACCGTGCTGCGCGGCAGCATGCTGTATTCGGCGGTGACCCAGCCTTGGCCCTTGCCCTTGAGAAACGGCGGCACCTTTTCTTCGACGCTGGCGGTGCAGAGCACCCAGGTCTCGCCCTGTTTGATCAGCACCGAGCCTTCGGCGTGTTTGGTGAAGTGGCGTTCGATCTGGACGGGGCGCAGCTGGGTGGGTTTTTTCATGACGGAAAGAGGACCTGCGATCGGGGTTTGCCGCAAGGGCGCGCGCGCCGTTTTACGAGCGGTAGTTGGGCGCTTCCTTGATGATTTTCACATCGTGGGGATGGGCTTCGCGCACGCCCGCGTTGGTGACGCGGTAGAAGACGCCTTCGCGCTTGAGCTCCTCGATCGTGCGCGCGCCGCAGTAGCCCAGCGAAGAGCGCAGGCCGCCGCAGAACTGCGTCATGATCTTCTTCACCGAGCCGGCCAGCGGCACGATGCCCTCGATGCCCTGCGGCACGAGGTCGTCCTCTTTCACGTTGTCCTGGCCGTAGCGCTGGCGGCTGCCTTTGCCCTCTTTCATGGCGGCGAGGCTGCCCATGCCGCGGTAGACCACGAAGTGGCGTCCCTCGTGGATGATCTTCTCGCCCGGGCTCTCTTCGGTGCCGGCGAGGAGCGAGCCGAGCATCACGGTGTCCGCGCCCGCGACCAGCGCCTTGGGCACGTCGCCCGAGTGGCGGATGCCGCCGTCGGCGATCACCGGGATCGCGCCGCCGACCGCCTGGCTGGCATTGTACACGGCGGTGATCTGCGGGATGCCGACGCCGCACACGACGCGGGTGGTGCAGATCGAGCCGGGGCCGATGCCGACCTTGACGGCATGCGCGCCGGCGTTCATCAGGGCGAGCGCGCCTTCCGCCGTGGCGACGTTGCCGCCGATCACGTCGATGTCGGGATAGTGCTGGTTGATCCAGGTCACCATGTCGAGGATGCCTTTGCTGTGGCCGTGGGCGCTGTCGACGACGACGACGTCGACCTCTTCATCGGCGAGCATCGCCATGCGGTCGTGGTCGTTCGCGCTGACCGCCGCCGCCACGCGCAGGCGGTAGCGGCTGTCGCGCGTGTAGAGCGGCTGGGCGTTCTCGACCAGCTCGAGCACGTCGGTGAAGGAGTAGAGCCCGACGAGGCGGCCCGCTTGGTCGACGAGCGGGAGCTTGCCGATCTTGTTCTCCATCATGATGGTGTAGGCCTGCTCCAGCGTGGTGCCCGGGGCGGCGGTGATGACGCGCGTGGTCATGACGTCCGCGGCGCGGGTGGCGGTCTTCTTGGCGAAGCGGATGTCGCTGGAGGTCACGATGCCCGCGAGCTTGTCCTGATCGTCGAGGATCGGGAAGCCGCTGAAGGAGAGGTGGTGCTCCTCGCGGTAGTCATGGATGTAGGCGAGGGTGTCGTTGGCGCGGAAGGCCACGGGCTTCATGATGAGGCCGTTGAGGTGGTGCTTCACGCGGCGGACATGCTGCGCCTGGATCTCGGGCGGCAGGTTTTTGTGGATGACGCCGATGCCGCCGAGCATCGCCATCGCGGTGGCCATGCCCGCCTCGGTCACGGTGTCCATGGCCGCGCTGACAAAGGGGATGTTGAGGGTGATGCGGCTGGTGAGCCGGGTGGCCAGGCTGGTCGCGTCCGGGAGAAAATCCGCGTAGCGGGTGACGAGTGTGACATCGTCGAACGTCAGCCCTTCGTAAGGGAACTGTTTCATGAAAGCGGCGACATGAGAATTGACATGCATCATAGACCTCCGAACCATTTCGCTTTCCCGTAATTATATATCCTATTTGCGGCGTTTTGGCAATCGCGAACGCGAAAAAACGACAGAGAAACGTCAGAGAGGCGCATAGCAGAGGGGGGGTCGACGTCCACGAGAAGAGCGTCTACCGCCACATCGCCCGCGGCCTGCCCCGCGCGAAGTACGGCGACATGCCGCGCGTCTGCATGCTCAAGCCGCGCTCCCGCAAGCCCGTCGAGCACAAGATCGACACGAAGTGCGGCCCGCCAAGAGGCCGGACCCGGCCCAAACATGCAAGGCACGACGGTTTCGGACCCTCCGCAAATTTCAACGTTTCTGGACCGTGTCGGACGTGGGATACGCCGGACCAGATATAGGAGCCATAACAAGCTGCACAGCAACACGTTAAGATGTATAAACCAAGCCTGATTCGCCATAAAGTGTCCCATTCTGTCCCGTTTTGTCCCATCGGCGGGATTCGACGTTTTGTTCGATATTCGATGTTCAATGTTGATTTCCGGCGTTATGTGGAGGCAGCGCTCGTTTCTTCAATTACGAAGGAAGACAGCGATGATTTACCTGGGCTTCAGCAACAAACCCCGCGCCCCACGGCCGACAGGCCTGGCGGGCACCCCAACCGCATTCTTCGCGGCCCTTTCACTTCGCAGTCTATGCAAGCAACAAGGGCGGCCTCTGTTGAGTTCAAAGTCATCCCCTGGAAAACGGCGCGCGAAACCCTTTCACTTAGAAATGCTCCGCGGGCGATCGGAGGGGGCGCGTTGCGGGCTTGCAACTTGCGGAAGAAAAGGTAATATGAGCGTCTGTTTTTTCGGGAGGATGCGTGTCGTGCGACTCCCATATAAGGACGGGAACATGCAGAACATCGACTGGAATAGCTTGGGTTTCAAATACATGGACACGCACTGTCACATCCGTTATGTATGGCGTGACGGGGCGTGGGACAAGGGCGAGCTGGTCTCGGAGCCGTATTTGCAGATGCATATTGCCGCGTCTTGCCTGCACTACGGACAGGCGGCGTTCGAGGGCCTGAAGGCATTCCGGTGCAAGGACGGCAAGGTCCGCATTTTCCGCCCCGACGCCAACGGCGAGCGGATGTTCAACACCGCCCGGCGGACCTGCATGGCGCAGGTGCCGGTGGCGATGTTCGTCGACGCGGTCAAGCGGGTGGTCAAGGCGAACGAGGACTACGTGCCGCCGTTCGGCACGGGCGGCTCGATGTACATCCGCCCGCTCCTGATCGGCTCGGGGCCCCAGATCGGCGTCGCGCCCGCGAACGAGTACACTTTTTTGGTGATGGTGATGCCCGTGGGGCCTTATTATAAAGGCGGGCTGAAGCCGGTGCGGGCGCTGATCTTGGACGAGTACGACCGCGCGGCGCCGCAGGGCATGGGCGACGTCAAGGTGGCGGGCAACTATGCGGCCAGCCTGTACGCGCACGAGTCGGCCAAACACGCGGGCTATCCCGTGGAGCTGTATCTCGACGCGAAGACCCACACGCTGGTCGAAGAGTTCGCGACCTCCAACTTCATCGGCATCAAGCCGGACGGCACGTATGTGACGCCCGACTCGCACTCGGTGCTGCCGAGCGTGACGAACAACACGCTCAAGCAGATCGCCGCGGACCTGGGCATGAAGGTCGAGGTGCGCCCGGTTCCGTACGAGGAGATCGAGACCTTCTCCGAGATCGCCGCCTGCGGCACCGCCGTGGTGGTGACGCCGGTGTGCGAGATCACGCGCGGCGGCAAGGTCATGAAGATCAGCGATCCCGACGGCTGCGGACCGGTGTTGCAGAAGTTGTACGACACGGTGCAAGGCATCCAGTACGGCGAGCTTCCGGATACGCACGGCTGGTGCGTCGAGGTGTGAGCGAGCCTTGGACAGACGAGCGGCTGCGTCAGGAGCTGCACAGGCATTTCGGGCATGACGCGTTCCGCGAAGGGCAGTCCGAGGCGATCCGGAGCGTGCTTGCCGGCCGCGACGTGGTGCTGGTCATGCCGACCGGCTCGGGCAAGTCGCTCTGTTACCAGCTGACCGCGCTGCTGCTGCCGGGCGTGACCGTTGTCGTCTCGCCGCTGATCGCCCTCATGAAAGACCAGGTCGACGCGTTGGAGCGCAAGGGCATCCCCGCGACGTTCCTCAATTCGTCCGTCGACAGCTCCGACATGGCGTACCGGCTGGACGGAGTCCGGCAGGGGCGCTACAAGCTGGTCTACGTGGCCCCCGAGCGCTTCCGCAACCGGCGCTTCGCGGACGCGCTGGCGGCGGCGCAGGTGTCGCTGTTCACGGTCGACGAGGCGCACTGCGTCAGCCAGTGGGGCCACGATTTCCGGCCCGACTACCTCAATCTCAAGCACGTGCTGGAGCAGCTCGGCCCCGCGCGGGTCCTGGCGGTGACGGCGACGGCTACGCCTGACGTGCGGAACGACATCATCAAGCAGCTCGGCTTGGGCGCCGCGCCGCGTGAGGCGCCGGTGGTCACGGTGACCGGCTTCGCGCGGCCCAATCTCTATCTTTCGGTCACGCGTTGTCCCTCGCACCGGCACAAGTTCGAACGGCTGGTCCAGACGGTGGAGGCCTACCGTTGCGGCATCGTCTATTGCTCCACCCGCAAGATGGTGGAGCGCGTGGCCGCGCTGCTGCAGGGCGACGGGTTCAAGCCCATCATGTATCACGGTGCGATGGCGGACGGCGAGCGCACGGCCGCGCAGGAGAAATTCATGGCCGACGCCGCCCCCGTGGTGGTTGCGACCAACGCGTTCGGCATGGGCGTGGACCGGAGCGACCTCCGCTTCGTGGTGCACTGGGATATTCCGGGCAGCCTGGAGGCGTACTATCAGGAGGTCGGCCGCGCGGGGCGCGACGGCTCGAGCGCCTGGTGCGAGCTGCTCTACAACTACGCCGACGTGGCGACGCAGCGCTTTTTCCTCGACGGCGCGAACCCCTCGTTCGCGGACATCCTCGCGGTGTGGCAGGCGGTCCTGAAAGCCTGCGGCGAACAGGAGGTCACCTGCTCCGTCGAAGAGTGGACGAAACTCGCCTCACTGAAGAACGACATGGAGGTGCGCAGCATCCTGGGGCTGATCGAACGCGCTCGGCTGATCGAGCGCGAGATACGGCCCGGCAGCCGCGCCTACACGACGCGCCTCCTGCCCAATCCCGATCTGGCGCTGACGGAGCTGAAAAAGCTGGCGGCGGGATTGGATGAGAAGCGCCTTCGCGACGAGCGCAAGCTCGATACGCTGCTGCGCTTTGTGGATCAGCGCGGTTGTCGGCACGCTTTCATGCTCAACTATTTCGGCGAAATGGCCTATGTTTCCGGCTGTGTGAACTGTGACCGCTGCCGCCTCAAGACGCCGGTTAAATCGCTCCCCCCGGATGAGCCACAATGGATTGTGATTCAAAAGGTGTTGAGCTGCGTGACGCGGATGGGCGGGCGGTTCGACGCGCTGTGCGTGGCCCAGGTTTTGCATGGCGATAGCGAGGAGTCGGTGGTGCGGCACAAGTTGAACGAACTGACGACCTTCGGGTTGCTCGCTGATATGACGGTTCAACAGATCCGCGCGGTGATCGAGGCGCTACAGTCTGAAGGGTGCCTGAGCGAGTCCTCCGACAACCGGCATCGGGTGGCTATGACGCCGAAGGGGAAGCAGGTGATGTTTCGCACCTGCGAAGGGTTCCGGATCGCCTGGCCCAAAGAGAGGGGGGGTGTCGCCAAGGAGTCCTCAATCATCCCGACGGCGCACACGCGGGGCGGGGGCGCATCCGCGAAACGGCCGCAAACGCCTCGGCAGGACCTCCCTGCCGAAGCCGGCACGGTGCCCGACCACGCGCTGGTCGCCCGGCTCCAAAAATGGGTGCGGCAAACGGCGGCTGGCCAGAAGGTGCCGGCGTTCCAGATCCTCAACAAGGCCACCGTTGCGGCGGTGGCGGCCGCGCGTCCGACGAACTTTGCGGAGCTCGAAGCGGTCAAGGGCATGGGGCCGGTCAAGGTGCAGCGGTTCGGGCGGATGATATTGGACGTGTTGGCTTCGCCGGGGTGTGCTTGATTAACCCGTTGCAGGTATGGTACGTTTCGGCCTTTGGCGGGACCGGGTGATGTGTCCGGGATCTTTTCCGAGGCGTCCATATCCACAACCTCCGCGACAACTCCCCTCTCGAAGACAAGACCCGCAGCCGCAACGGCAATCTGGGCTGTTCGACAGCTGTTCGGAAAATATTTGCTTCCTGCATTGATAACCAGATATAGTTATGCGCAATGAATACAGTGAGGCCGGCAAGCGTCAACAACAATACGAGGAGGGACCATGGTGAGGGTCAGGGATCCGGGTTTTCTTCCTCGGGGCCTGTTTTGTTGCTTTTGCCGGGGCTGTTGTTATTGGCAGCATGTGCGCCTCTAATTGAAGATGTGATAAATCCGACGGGGGCGACGGTTGCCACACCGCCGATCACAGGGCCCGCAAAAGCCATCAGTGACCGGCCACCGCCTAATTTGTCAAAATATCCGTTCAAAGATTCAACTGTGGCGATTCTCACATTTGATGTGCGGGCCGGTATTTCCGCCGAGGAGGTCGCGCTTCTGGCGGATCGGTTTGAAGTCGAGTTTGGAAAAGTGAACGTGCAAAAGGTGGTCAGTCGTTCCAAGATGAAACAGGTCCTGGAGCTTCAAAAGTTTGCGGCGACTTGCGGTAGCACGGAGTGCGCGATTGAGGCGGGCCAACTTCTGAATGTGGAATACATGATCTATGGTTCGGTCGGTCGGATCAACCGTTTGAACACAATCAACATTTACATGACGAGCGTCGAGCGAGGAGAAGTTGTGGCGAGTTCGACAACTGATTATGAGGGGTCTCCCGAGGGATTGATCAAAAACGGTGCCCGGCAGGCTGTGAACAGTTTTTTGCGTGCCGTTATGGTGAAAGTCACCAAACAGCAGAGCGCGGGCGGCCAATAAGAAACGTAATTTTTTCATTTATGGTGTATTAGGGCTTGCTTTTATGTGCAGGAAAGAAGTAAGTTGAGTATACGAGACTTGGTTATATGTGGTTGATTCAAATCGGTTTATTGGAGACTGTTTTTATGAAACACCGTTTTCTTGTCTTGTTGGTTCCTGTTGCCATGGCAGTCACGAGTGGATGTCAGACGGCGGTGCCGATTAAAGCGAGTGCATTGCCGCGGATAAGCGAACCGAAACCGCAATCCCTCTGTGTCCTGAAGGAGGCGACGGACGCGAGAAAGAATAAATCCGATCACGTGGGGCGTCACACCTTTACTGTGTTTATGATTCCTACCATTAGCGTGGAGTCAAGGGAGCCTTTGGGGAAGGAGGTCGGGAAGGTCTTTACGGAGGCATTGACCCAGTCGGGATACGAAGTCAGGCAGGTTGCGGCGTTGGATGAGGCGGACGGCCCCGTTTTAGTCATTCAAGTTGATTCTTTCAGAAACTATTTGTTCTCGTGGTTGTGGCCGCTTGGGTTGACGGGGGGGCGGGCGAAACTGACTCCGTATGTGTTCGGCAGTGATGGCAAAGTCCTTTGGAAGGGTGAGCCTTGCGTTGCTTGGGGCGGCTGCCCCTCTGCCGCATATATGGCTGGTTTCGAAACGACCGTAAAAATGGAAATGTCCTCAATCATGCGCGATGTTGTGGTGCAGTTCCGCACTCCGGCTTTTTTAAATGCGGTGTCACCAGCGTCGGGAGAATAATGGGCGCGGGCTGACTGGCGAGAGCGATTTTTGGCTCTCGGAAGAGAGAGCCTGCTCGCCTGCTCGCCGCCGTAACGTTGCTGGTTGGCGTTGAGCTGCCCTTATCGTAGCATAGTGATTCAGGGCTGTTTCCTCTGCAGGGCTTCTTCAATGAGGCCCCTCAGGTTTTTGCGAATCGCATCGCGCCCACAAAGAGGGGTGTGCTCATCGACAAACACCGAGAGTGTGGTGGCGGAAGTTGTGCCCGTTTTTTTCTGTAAGTTCAGGAGGCGCTCATATTCCACTGGCAATGTGACATCGTGTCTTCGAATGATGATCTTGCCTTTGAACTCGTCGGCTAAAGCCGGGAGAAGGTCCCGGTCGATTTCTACACACTCTTCACAACCGGGCGCATAAAAGAATTCAATGAACAGGGGTGTCTGCCGTTTTATTTGTTCAGGGACTAACGCGGGCGAACGGGGTTGATCGGCGCCTCGGGCCTCGCTGAATGAATGGGCCCCGATTGAATCGGAGCCCAAAAGCGTAAATAAATTGGTCCATAGTGCAGGAATGTTCAGAGTCTGCTGCATGGGGCCCAAGTGTTTCCCGGGGAAGGCTCCTTGCACGACAGGGCGCATGGGGTCGTTTGAACTGACGGTGAACTCGCACCTGAAGAAGCGGTCTATCTGCTCCGGAGACACCTCGAAACGGCACTCGGCTTCGGCAGACGAGGCAATCAGTCCAGGAGCGTATAATACTTTCAGCCAAGGGCTTCGGCTGCGAATCTGTTTGAGCACAAGTGGTGCACGGCCTCGGTTGCCGACCTGCATCGTTACAACGTGGGGCAATCCGTCGGTGAGGTTGACGGGTGTGGTCGGGATAGTGAGTGTCAATTGGGGTGAATCGCTTGCCGCGAGAGGGTCCGAACCGGAAAGCCGGGCCGCATTTTCAGCGTCGGAATCAACGTAATAACTGCTGATGAGACTTGCGGCGGCTTCGCATTCATCAATCTGGGATGTCAGAGGAATAATCTGGTGCGCAAGGCACCAGCGCGGCGTTTTGATTGTGACGGGCGAAAAAATCCTCTGCAGCTCAGCGCCTTCTGGCGGGAGGATCGGAAGGGCGGACTCCTTGCCGCGTGTCGCGGCGGCTGAGGTGTTTGCCTCGTGGTGGGTTAAGAGCAGAACGCCGAGGTTCTCGCCGTTCTTACCGGCCTGACATATTGTCGCGCCATTTACCACTTCCGGCGGCGAAAGGAGCGATTGCGAATGACCGCCGATAATCACATCGATCCCCTTACATTTCTCGGCCAGCCGTCGGTCTTCGTCGGGGTTCTGGTGAGACAGCACGACAAACAGATCAACCGGTTCTTGACACGACTTATGGAATTTTTTGATGACGTCTGATGGGCGCGTCGTGGCGAGTTCGTTTGGAATCCGCGAAAGGTCCCAGTTCTTGGGCGAGCTGACGGATACAATCCCGATGCGCAGTCCCGCACGAATAATAATCTTCCACGGAGGAACCAACATCTCCTTCTTGTGACTTCCTGCGGTGAGTCGGTATCCACCCGAAAGCCAGGGAAACGTTGACGTGTCTCGTTCCGTGTCCCAAAACCCAGCCTTCTTGTTGATGGCTGACCAGCCTTGATAGCCGGATTTCAAGTCCTGGTCGCCTATGGCAACGGCCTCGTAATCCATAAGGGATATGAGTTTAAGCAGGAGCGCCTCTTGTTCTAGTGATGTCTCGGGGGGGAACAAGTCGCCAGAATCGAGTAAAAGAGTGTTTTCTGGACCGGCTGAAGCACGCAATTCGTTGATCAGCCAAGCCCGTTTAGCCAGACCGCCCCATGGATTGCTTGGGCAATGGCAGGAGCGCATGATCCCATTGGCAGAACCGGAAAAAATAAGGGTCAAAGGGCGCTGGCTTGCTCCGGCACAGCACACCATTGCAGAAGACAAAAAAAAGAGAAAATGCGTCTTCATTTTGTCGCTAAAATACGGTATAAATGAATTTATGACAAGGGTATATTATTTGTCGTTTATTTTCTGTGTGGGGTTATGTTTGTCGAGTTTGCATGTGTTTGCGTCTACCAATCTTGTGGGGACTGTTGCGCCGACGCCCGTCTTGGTGACTTTTTCCGGAAGCTATCATATGCTCAACAAAACGTATTATCCTGGGGCCGAGCGGCCGCAGGAACCTCGAAGCGCCGTTGTGCTGAATTTTATGAGCTTGAAGTGTGCGCCGTGTCAAAAAGAGTTGCCCCTTTTCTTGAACATCGTTCGTCCAGCGGTTGAATCTGCCTCGCAAAACAAGAGCCACCTTAAATTTTACCTTGTCAGTCTGGATCCATTAAGCGCGAAGAGCCGGTTGCGCCAGTACATGGAAGAAAGAAAAATTAATATTGAGACTGAATTGTTGTTGGATCCCTACAGCAAAGCGGCTGAAAAGTTTGGTGTCACGAGCATTCCGCGAACCATTGTGATCTCGCCTCGGGGACGCATTGTTGCCGATATTTCTGGGGCGGTGGACACTTTTGAAAGGCTTCTTCGTAGTGGGATCGAAGCGGCCTTGAGTGAAAAGGGGGCAGAATAATGAGTCTGTCGTTTGGAAAGAGTCTCCGAAGCCTGCCGGGGGTGTGTTTGCGGGCCGTGGCTATCTGTCTGGCGCTGGCGGGATGTGTTGCGCCCGATGCCGAGACCTTCCGCCCGACCTGGTGGGACAATCCCCACAAACATGATTCCGATCATCTTTATTTTAAATCGGAGGGAAAGAGCGAGGTTGGTCTCGAACAGGCTCGACAAGAGGCGTTGAAAGAGGTCAAAGCGCAAGTTGCTGAATATATTTGCGACGAAGTGAAGGTGCAGCGGGACGACAGCGTCCTCCGAGCTGTTTTCAAGAGTAATAGCATGGCCGAATTGAGGGGAGTTGAGGTTTTTGACGAGGCGGATATGCGGTCGGGAGGTGTCTGGACGGTCTGGATGCTTGGCCGATATCCCCGTTCGGAATATGATCGTGTCCGGCAGAAAATGGAGAGGGGGACGCACCTCGAGCACCTCTGGAGAGAGGCTCAGTCTGCGGTGAACATGCAGAAGGAGGGCGATGCCGAGAAACTGTTGCTCGAAGTCATCCACTCGTATGACCAGGCGTTAAATATGTCGTTTGCAGTGGATGCGGCTAAATTGGCGTTGGCCGGGGTCTACGTGAAACAGAACCGGATCATGAGGGCCCGTCAATGGATCGGTGACGTTCAGAACGGTGCCACAGATGACGTTTGGCGGCGGCGGGCTGATGAGCTGATCGCCATGCTGCCCGCCCCCTCCGTCGGGGATGCATTTGATGGGAAGACGGTCGGGATTTATTGTTCGGTGCGGAAAGATGGGGTCGCCGCGCCGGATCTTGCGTTGACGCAAGATTTAAACGCTCGTTTGTTAAAAGAACAGGTCAAAACCGTTCAGCCGCCTGATGGCGGGATTCTCTGCCGTGATATTTTCGACGCCGATGCGGCGAAGGTGTTTTCGGACGCTTTTAGGCCACTTCATGCGGATGCGGTGTTGGTTGTCGTCCTGGACGTTGACACCCGCAAAACAGGAACGAAAGTCGAGATTCCGTTCTCGAACGAAAAAGTCGACGCTTTAGATGCCACCCTTCGCTATCTTGTGATCCGCGTGTCTGACGGGGTTGTGCTGGCGTCAGACGGTACGTCGGGATATTCAACGAATGGGACGTATTTGATGACTGTCATTATGACTCATCCAAGGCACCTCCCCAAATACGCGTCTTTGATCGCTGCCGGGTTGTCCTTGCACGTGTCTGCCCGATAGCCTGTGGGCGGGCGAAACGAAACGACATGACGGTCTGGTAGCCCCCAACTGTTGTTCTTGCTGATCCGGGTGCGGTCCAAGGCAAGGGTTCTGATTAGGATCGACGCTTCAACCGGTTGATTTTGTGTCTGCTTGTAAACACGAGGAGAGGACTTTCCTGTGTAGCAGGCAATATTCTGATTGAACAATCGTTTAATTGAGACCATACTATTCATAACCAAATGAGCCGATCACCATAATGCGGTTCTTTTGACGAGTAGGCTGTTGACGTCTGCGTTTTTTTACGAAAGGAGTGCCGGATATGAGAACACTGGTTTGTAGTTTATCCCTGGGTTTTCTTGTTAGTTTAGGTCTGACGGGGCAGGCCTCGGCCCAGATGGCCGAGGGGGCCCATCCCTACACGCCGTTCATGCTGAGTATCGCCGACCCGATTCAGGTGCCGACGCATGATTTCGACGTGGGCGGGCTGAGGATCCCGATCATCTACGGCCAGAGCCACGACTTCGACGGGCTGGATGTCGGTCTGGTGGGGCGCGCCACCGGTCACGGCAACGGCCTCCAGACGTGCGCCGTGAATATCGTGGACGGCGACGGGATGGGGCTGCAGGCCAACTGGCTGGCCGGCTATGTGGCGGGCGAATACCTCGGCTTCCAGGCCGGCACGGTCAACTACGCCGAGAAGGCGCAGGCGCTGCAGATCGGGTTCTACAACGGTGCGGGTTTCATCAAGGGCTGCCAGATCGGCGTGATCAACATCGCGCGGGAGATGATCGGCGTGCAGATCGGCGTCGTCAATGTGATCCAGAACAAGGACGTGCCGTTTATTCCGATCATTAATTGTTATTTCTGAGGAGGTGCGCAATGAAACAGAGTGTCTTTTTTGAGGGTGGCCGTCTGGCCGTGATGCTGGCGGCGGCGTTGACCCTGGGCCTGCGGGCCCAAGTCGTGACGGAAGCGGAGAAGCTGGACCCCAACGCTTCTGCCGAGCTGCAGGCCTTCAAGGCCAAAGTGCAGGCCGCGAATCCCGGCATGGACGTCGTGTCGGTCGAGGCGGATGTGGTGAAGCGCGCGGTGCTGGCGCCGCGGCCGCAGCCGCAGAATCCCAAGATCGCGATCTTCGTGAAGAACCAGACCCGCGTGGTCGGCATGGACGACGAGGTGGACGGCGTTCGCGACCGCATCTCGGCGGAGCTGGCTGGCGCCGGTCTGATCGTGCTGGATAAAACGGAGGTCGCGGACAGCTTCAACCGCTTCAAGGTCACGACCGCCGAGGAGCGGGCCGGTCTGGTCGACGGTATTTTCACCGGCGGTTCGACGGTGCGCGTGGCGCAGATGCTGGGCTGCGATTACATCATGCTGGTTTCCATCATCGATGCGAGCAGCACCGGCCGCATGGCGGGCGACAAGCCGGTTACGGTCTTTACGCTGCGCATGACCACCAAAGTCAACGAGGCCGCCCAAGGCTCGTCGGTCTACGGCGCGAATTGGTCCAACAAGCTGCCGGTTCCCGGCCAGTACACGAGCGGGACCGACGGCATGAACTATTACAACGACCTGATCGACCAGTGGTCGAAAGCGACGGGCGAGGAGATCGCCGCGAAAATGCCGACGTGGCGCCGCGCCGCGCCGGCTGACGCGCCGCTGGCCGAGTTCAGCGTTTCCACCACGATCGATGAGCTGATCAAGGGCCTGGAGTCCGGGGTGCGCGCGCCGAACGAGATGCTCGACGAGATGCGCCGGTTGGTCGGCGGCGTGACCGTGGAGCTCGACGGCGCGACCGTGGGCTCCTCGCCGGGCACGTTCAAGGCGGCGCCGGGCCTGCATCAGCTGCGCATCACCCGGCAGTGGATGCAGCCGTGGCAGCAGACGGTCAACATCCAGCCGGGCGCGACGTTCCGCGTGGCGCTGGAGCTGTCGGACGCCGGGGCGCAGAAGTACCAGTCGCTCGAAAGATTCCGCGCCGCCGTGGCGCTCGGTTATGCCGAGGCGGTCTACCGCAAGGGCATCAAGATCAACTTTGATACGGCGGCTTGGCAAAGCGTCGGCGACTTCCATGGAAGCGACATCAAGGTGCAACAGAACACGGTGCGCTGACCGGCGGCGCCGCGTGTGCGAAGAGGCCCTGTTTCCCTGATGGGAGGTAGACCTTCATGATGGGTGTCAAAGAGTGTGGTGCGGCCCTGCGGGCACTCGGCTTCGGCCTGTGCGTGCTCGCGGGTGCCGGATGTGTCTCGACGAACGTCAAGGTGGATCAGGCTTTGGGCAGCCTGCGGGCGGGCGACGATCTCCAGGCGCTGAAATGGTCCGAGAAGCTCAAGCACAGCATCTACAGCCAGGAGCTCGGTTACATCGAGACCGGCCGCGTGCGGATGCTGTCGGGCGACTTTTTGGGCAGCTCGACCAACTTTTCAGCCGTGATCGACACGGTGATCGAGAAGACCGAGTCCGGGCCGGTGATCAAAGTCGGCGACGTGGGCGCCAACGTGCTGGCCGGGACGCTGACGGACGACCGGACGCGGGGCTACCGCGTGCCGGCCTATGAGTTCATCCAGGCCTTGCAGTACCAGATGCTCAACCACCTCTTTCTGGGGAAGCCGGACGCCGCGATGGTCGAGGCGCGCCGGGCGGTTTTCGCGCAGGACCAGCTGGCCGAGAAATACGGCAAGGACGTGCAGGACGCGCGGACGAAGGCGGAGGGCTCGCACGCCGCCGTGCTCGGCAAGGTCGACGCCCAGATGGAAAACATGGCCCCGGTCATCGAGATGACCCGCAGCTCGTTTGAGAACGGGCTGGCCTGGTATCTCTGCGGCGTGCTGTTCGAGCAGGACAACGACCGCGCGAACGCCTCGCTCGCGTATCGCAAGGCCTGGGAGTTGACGCCGGGAAACCCGTACGTGCAGAAAGATTTCCTGCGCCTGCTCCGCACGCAGGATGCGGAGGCGTTCAAGGGCCTCGCGCGGCAGGCCAACGTCAATCCCGATTCGCTGGCAAAGCCGGCGACCGAGATCATCCTGATCGCCGAAGAGGGCTTCGTGCCGCAGCGCCAGTCGGTCAAGATCCCCCTGCCGATCCCGGGCGTGAACACGCTGACGTCGGTCGACTTCCCGCTTTATCGCGATCCCGGCTATTCGCCGATGGCGCTCGAGATCCGCGAGAACGACCAGCCCCTCGGCCTGAGCGCGCAGGCGCTCTCGGTACAGTCGCTGGCCTATCGCGACCTCAAGGAGAAGATCCCGGGCATCGCGGTCCGCAACGTGACGCGCGTCGCGACGCGCGTCGCCGCGCAGGCCGTGGCCAACCAGGGCGGGGATGCGCTGAAGTACAGCGTGCTGGCGTTCAATGCGGTCTCGACGGTCATCAACCGGGCCGACACGCGCGCCTGGTACACGCTGCCGATGGTGGCGCACCTGTATCGCGGCGCGATTGCCCCCGGCGAACATACGCTGGAGCTGCGCAACCAGGCGAACGGCTTCGTCACGCGTTTTCCGGTCAGCGTGGCGCAGGGCGAGACGCGCATCGTGTGGGTCGCCGATCTCGGCGGCAACGCGCGCGTCGCCACGGCGTCCTTGAACGGCAAGGGCGCGCCGACCACGTTTCAGGTCTGCGGCAGCATGCTGGCCGGATATCCGGCCGTGACCCTGCCGGGCGGACCGCGGACGTTGCAGGGTGTGAATGCGCGATAGGGCGCTGACAAAGAAAGGAAAGGATAAAATGAAACGGATCAATTCACTATTTGGAGCGGCCGTTCTGACGGCTGCGTTGGCCGCGCTGACCGGTTGCGTTGAAACGGCGGGCACGACGGTCATCACGGATCACACGACGGGCGGCACGGATGTCCTTGAGGACAGCACGCGCCTGAAAGACCAGCTCCAGGTGCTGAAGGTCAATTACGATGAGGTGAACGGGCTGAAACGGGTGCACATCACCGTGATGTCCACCAAGCACCGCCGCCTGCGGCTGAACTACCGCATCGCGTGGTTCGACGCGAACGGCATGGAGCTCGATCCGAGCGCCAAGACCTACCGCACGCTGCTCGTGGAGGGCCGCGATACGGTGACCGTCACCGGCGTGGCCAATTCGGCGGCGGGCGTCACGTCGAAACTGCGCGTGCGCGACCTGGAAGCGGCGGATTAACAACGGACAAGAAAGCGAGGAACGGATATGAACTACGGATATTTTGCAATGATGGGTGTGGCCGCTGCGGCCATGTTGATGACGGGGTGCGCGACGCCCCCCAAAGTGCGCGAGGTGGAGCTGGACCGCGCGCCGATCACCTCTAAGCTGGAGCCGCAGGACGTGCGGCGCACGGTGGAGAAGATGGCGGAGTCGTTGCTGAGCGCGCCGGGCGTGCGCGAAGCGGTCGGCGGCAGCCGTCCGGTGCTGGACGTCGAGCCGCTGAAGAACCGCTCCACGCAGCACGTCGACATGGTGAGCATCACCGATTCGCTGCGCATGCAGCTGCTGCGCTCGGGGATGTTCCGGTTTGTCGACAAGTCGACCTCGGGCACGGACATCGAGTTCATGGACGCGCAGGCCAATCTCGGGCTGACCGACCAGAAGAAGGCGATCAAGCCGGGCCAGCAGAGCGCGGCGCAGATGTACCTGACCGGCGCGTTGAGCGAGATCAAGACGCAGGTGGGCCGGACGGTCGACCAGTACTACAAGTTCTCGATGACCCTCAAGGACTTGCGCACGGGCGAACTCGTCTGGGCCGACGAGCAGGAGATCCGCAAGGAGAGCGTCAGGCCTCCGCTGGGCTTCTGATCCTCCGCGCAGAACAGGGGTTCCGCACAGCTCCGCCGCGAGGCGGAGCTGTTTTTTTTGACGCTTGACGGGCTCTGGCCATCGGGGTAACGTGATGGACAAAAGAATTGTGATATGGGGGGAGAGGGGATGAGAAAAACGGTGTTTTCTGCGTTATTGCTGTCGTGCGTCGGTGCGGTTGTTCAGGCCCAGTCCTTCTTGACGTACAACGGCGCGACGAAAGGCGACTGGTTCGCCGAAAACGTCTGGCTCAATGAGTCGGGTGCGGCGGTCAGCTGGCAGGACGGGGCGGTCGCCATCATCACCAACAAGGAGGTGACCCTTACGGCCGACGCGGTGGCCTACGGTCTCAACCCGCATATGACCGGCCGGTACTGCGTGTACGGGACCGGCAAGCTGACCCTCGGCGCGGGCGGCGTGTATAAGACGGGGGCCGGCGAATTCAACATCCAGTGTAAGGGCGGCCTGCATTTGTCGGCTTCGCAGGCGTGGACGGCGCCCTCCGGCGGGCTGGTTTGTCTCGACGGAATGCTGCCCTTCACGGCGGCGGACGGCGTGACGCTGACCGGCAACGGCAGCACGGTGGTCCGTCTGAACGCCGCCGGCGCATTCACTACGAACAACACGGTTTATATCCAGTCGCCCGCGACACTCTCGCCTTCCGTCGGCAATCGCCTCGGCGCGCCGAAGGTGATCCTTGACGGCAGCGGTTCCCGTATGGGGCTCGGCAGCGTCAATGAAGTATATTACATCAATGATACATGGCTGTGCAGCCGGCTGATCCTGCGCAACGGCGCGTCGTTCGACGCGCCGGGACGCACGTTCGACATTCCCGCGCTGGAGGTGGAGACGCCGACGAACGCGGCGGTTTCGTCAGTGACCGGCGCGGCCGCCCTGTCCCTTGCCCGCGCAGAAACTGAGCTGCGCGTGGCGTCGGGCGCGACGCTGCAGATGACCGTTCCGCTGGCGAACGCTGCGGGCGTCGCCGCGGCGCTGCGCAAAACCGGCACGGGCTTGCTCATCCTGAACGCCGCCAACACGTTTTCGGGCGGCGTCGCGGCCGATGACGGCTGGGTGCGCCTGACACAGGCGACGGGCGCGGGCCCGGGCGCGATCGCCTTGGCGGCCTCGTCCGTGCTGGAGCTCTCGGCGGCCGGTCTCGTGGCGAACCACATTTCAGGCGCGGGACGGGTGGTCAAGTCAGGCGGCGGATCGGTCACGCTGACCGGCGCCAACGCCTATGCGGGCGGCACCTCGCTCTCGGGCGGCGTGACGCGCGTGAGCGCGCCGTCCGTGCTCGGCCCTGGCGCGGTGGACATCCGCGCCGGGGCGAGCCTGGTGCTGACGGCGACGCAGGCGGTGGCGGCGGCAGACCGGGCGCGGTTGACGGGCAGCGGCAACGTCCTGGCCGGCACGGGCGCTGAGATTGTCTGGGGCGCGGACTATGCCGTGGCAGGCGGGCTCGCGCTGGATGCGGAGCTGGGCGGCACGATGGAGGTCGGTCAGCTCACCGGCGCGGGATTCACGAAAACGAATGCCGGCAAGCTGCGCATCGCGGGCACGACCGGTTACAGTGGCGAGATTGTGGTGAACGCAGGTGTGCTGGAGATCGGCAGCACCGCGAACCTCGCGGACGGCGTGACGGTGCGGACCGAAGGGAGCGGCGTCGTGCAGCTCGACGCGCTCGCCGGGCAGGATCTCGGCAGAATCACGGGCTCCCGCGCGGTCGCTTTCAAGGACGGCGCGACCGTCGCAATCAGCACGGACACGTTGTCCGTGACGCCGGCGACGGTCACCAACGAGACGTGGTCGATCGTGCCGCTGACCGGTTCTGCGGATTTGGTCAAGACCGGGCCGGGGACGCTGGTCGTCTCAAACGCGGCCGCGTTCACCGGCCGCGTTCGGATGCTGCAGGGGCTGTTGCGGTCGGTCGGCGCCATCGGCAACAATTCGGTGACGGTGTCCAACGGGATTTTCTCGGCCTTCGGCCCGGGGACCGTGTTGCAGAACACGTTCACTGTGGCGGGCGGGACGTTGTTGGCCGACAACGGCGGAAGCCTCGGGACGGGAACGATCGCGTTGCTGTCGGCCGGCACGCTGGCGGCCACCAACGCCGGCACGCTGGGATCGGGTTCGCTGGCGCTCAGCGCGGGAACGCTGCGCATGGATGCGGGCGGGACAGCGGGCACGCGGGCGATCACCGTGTCCGGCAGCGGCTTGATTCAGGTTTACGACGGCGCGGGATTCGACAACGCCACACTGACGCTCGGCGGCGGCACGCTCGACTTCCGTGCGACCACGACGATGAACAAGGAGGTGACGTTGACGGCCAACGCGACCTGTAGCGCGACAACGCCGGCCGGCGCGGCTGCGCCGACGGTTGCGACGTTGGCTGGCGCGTTCAATGCGCCCGGCGGCAAGAAGCTGAGCGTGTCCGGCAATGGACGGTTGCAGCTGGCGGGCGGCGGCACGTTTAGTGGGGGCGGGGAACTTTTTGTGATCGGCGGCGGCGACCTGACGGTCGTCTCGAACAAGGTGACGGTCACCGGATATGCGGGCCTCGAAGCCGGCGGCAAGCGCTTCGCGGTCGCAGACGGCGGAACGTTCGAGATGGCGGGCTCCGGCAAGCGGTTACATGCCGGACACGGCAACGGCACCGCGCTGTTCGAAGTGCTGACCGGCGGCGTCTTCAACGCCAGGTCGGGCAACGATGTCTGCATCGGGCTGAACGGCGGATCCTGCACGTTCCGGCTGAACGGCGGGGAAGCAGCTGTGGCAAACGGCGGCGTCTTCGTGATGGGAGAGGCTTCCGCGGCCAGCACGGGCGCGGTCGAATTAGTCGCGGGGACACTGAAAACCAGCCGTCAGCTCAAGACGGGCACCGGCACCGGCACCGTCGTTTTCAAAGGCGGCATGCTGCAATCGGACGGCGCGAACAGCTACGATCCTTGGATCGCGACGAATATTCTTGTGACGGTCGACGTCGCGGGAGGTACGGTCGATACGCTCGGGCGCGATATGAAGCTGGGCTCGTCTGCGCTGGCCGGGCCGGGGGCGTTGTCGGTGTGCGGCGGCGGCTCGGTGCTGTTTTCGGCCGGCTCGGCCAACTGGTCAGGCGGCGTGACCCTGGACCAGGTTTCGGTCGCGGCTGCGGGGACCAATGCGCTGGGCACGGGCCGCGTGACGCTCGGGACCAACACCCTGCGCATCGGCGCGAGCGCGCTTTTGTCCAACACGGTCGTCGCGCCGGCCGAAGGCGGAGCCGTGGCGGTCGACGCCGGGACGACCGGCGTGGTGGCCACGCTGTCGGGCGGCCGGCTTCTGAAGCAGGGCGGCGGAGAACTCGTGGCCGATGATGTGACGGCGGGGACGGATCTCGCCATCCAAGGCGGCACGGTGAAGGCGATGCCGGTCGCAGAGGTCATCAAGGCGCCGGCGGGTACGCCGGTGATCTGGATGGACGCGTCGGCGGCCGCGTCGCTGGTGACGGTCACGTCGAACGATGTCAGCCGCTGGTACGACTGCCGCACGCCCGGCAATACGGCGGGGTTCTTCGCCACGAACCTGTATAACCGGCCGATGCTGGTCACCAACGCGCTCAACGGCTTGCCGGTGCTCGATTTCGGTAAACTGGGACAGAGCGGGCAGGCGAACGAGAACCGCATGATGGTGTTCAAGGGCTATCAGACCAACATCCGCTCGGTCTTCTGGGTGATCGGCAGCCGCAACGGCGGCGGTTTCCTGCTGGGCGACAGTCAGGTGGCCGGCTCGGCGCGCCACTTCCACCGCAGCAGCGGCGGCGGCCTTTACGGCGGCGTGCCGGGCGATCCGCTTTGGGGCGGCGTCGGGCAGGAAAAGGGCCTCGTGCGGGCCGGCGAGACCTGGACGAACGGGGCGCCGGTGAACGGCGCGGCGACGGGTCTCAGCGGCAGCTACGATCTCGTTTCGTGGCGGCTTTCCGAGGCGGACGATGCGGCGGACAACACGCCGGGGGCGGTCTGGTTCGCGTCCTGCTACGCGCCGACCGACGGCCGGCTGAACGGCGGTCAGGAGCTGGCCGAGGTGTTGATCTATACCAACCGGCTGAGCGAGGCCGCCCGCCAAGCCACGGAGCGTTATCTGTTCCGCAAGTGGTTCCCGGCGCGCGAGCCGGCGGGGCTGGCTCTCGGCAGGGTCTCTCTGGACGGCGCGGGCGCGGGCTTCGTCAACGCGTATCCGGGGCCTGTGCGCGTGGCGGAACTTGTGATCAATGCGGCGGATATCTTTGTGGAGGGGGCCGCCGGCGGCACGTCGGTGGACCTGCTGACGGTCGCCTCCGGCGGCGTGTTGGACGCGGCGCGCCTTGCGGCGCTGGCGGTGGGCGACTTGGATATGCGGGAACAGTCGATGCTGGCGGTGGCCTTCGACGCGGCTGGCGCGGCTCCGGTTCTGAACGTGTCGGGCGACCTGACCCTGCCGGCGGCGGCACGGTACACGGTGTCGCTCGCGGCGGGGGTGGCGCCGCCGTCCAGCGCGCTTCTGATCGCGGTGGACGGAGCCGTTCTGACGCCTGCGGGCGCGACGGACTGGGCCCATGCGGGGCAGGTGTCGCGCGCCTCCCGGGTGATCGTGGACGCCGCGGCGCGGACGGTCTGGCTCAACACGCCGCGCGGCACGCTGCTGAGCGTCCGGTAGAGGGGCGTGTCCGCTTTACGCTGCCGTTCGGAAAGGTTATAATTACGGCTTAACCACCGGAGGGGAAGACCTATGATACCGGATTTACAGGCGAGTATGATGTGCGACGACGTGCGGCAGGAGCGGAACGGCAAGTTCATGCTGATCGGCATTTTCGACGGGTTGGTGCAAGCCGTGAATCAGCCGGTGTGTCCGCGCATCTGCTTGATGAACCGCTGGTGCGCGGGCGAGGGGGAATTCACGCAGAAATCGCGCATCGTGGCGCCGGACGGCGTGACGGTGGTGGGCGAGGGCCAGCCTGTGCCGATCAAACTTTCGAACGACCAGCAGATCGCGACGACCGTCGAGGTCTTCATCAATCTGGCATTTCGTCAGGAGGGTACTCACTGGGTGGAAATCCTGCTGGATCATCAACTGCGCATGCGGTATCCGTTGCATGTCCGCAAGGTGCAGCCCCAGCCTCCTCCCGCGCCGAAAACTGCAGGCCATCCGGACGCGCCGCCGCCTGCGTGAGCGACATCGGGTGGGCCCCTGACATGAGCGTGCACGCCTTCTCCCAGGGCTGTGTCCCCAGATTCTTGATAAGGATCGAGAGCTGGAATCGCTTGGCCGCGTTTTCCGGAGTGGAGGCGGCGTCGAGTTTTCCCTGTTCGCGGCGCAGGCGCAAGATCCAGAGTCGCGTGATCATATCCTGGATCAGCTCTTCTTTGGTCATCTCGCGTGCGCTCAGCATTTTCTGCTTGTTCGCGAGCAGGGAGCCCAAGAGGGGCTGCCACGCGGGCTCTGTGGTCTTGCAGAGCGCGGCGAGGCCGTCGCCGCCGCTCAGCCGCCGGGTCACCAGGGCGTCGACGACCGAACGGGTGAAGGGGTGCTCGAGGAAGTCGAGCGGCAGATAGCGTTCCACCAGTTCCAGCAGGGCCTCGTCGTGTTCGTGCTCGATCAGCGATTCGCAGAGCAGGTATTCGGTGCGCGAGGGCGGCTCGGGGGCCGGCGGCTCGTCCAGGGAGCCGATCTCGAAATCGCCGGACGGCCCGTCCGGCTCCCAGTCGCCTTCGGCCGGCGGCGGAGTCTCGCGGTCCGGTGCGGGAGCGGATGCGGTTTTGTACGACTCGGCATGGGCGGCCCGCTGCCGGAGGCTTTCGCGGTGCTTTTCCAGATCGTCTTCCATCGCGGTGTAGGGCAGGTGCAGCAGCGCCGCCGCCTCCTGCAGCAGATGCGTCCGCAGCACCGCGCCCGGGCAGGCGGCGAGCATGTCGAGCACGCCGCGCGTGACGCGGTTCACCGCGTCGATGGAATCGGGCTGCGACTCGGCCCGGAGCAGGGTGTCCACCTGGAAGGCGGTGATCGACTGCGCGTTCTCGAGCAGGCCGCGGAACACGTCGGGGCCCTTGTCGCGCAGGAGCGAGTCGGGGTCGTCGCCGGCGGGCAGCACCGCTACGCGCACGGGCACTTCCTCCTCGAGGAAGAGCGCGCCGGTGCGCAGGGCGGCTTTGCGGCCCGCGGCGTCACCGTCGAAGACCAGCACCACGCTGTCGGCGTGCCGCTTAAGCAGGCTGACGTGCTCCTTGGTGAAGGCCGTTCCCTGGGAGGCGACCGCAGTTTCGAATCCGGAAGCGTGGCAGCGGATCACGTCGATCTGGCCTTCGCAGACGATGGCTTCGCGGCGCGGATGCTTGACGATCTTGGCGGCGGCCTTGTCGAGCGCATAGAGGACGCGGCTTTTGGTGAAGATCTCGGTCTCGGGGCTGTTGACGTATTTGGCGGGGTGCGACTTGACGTCGAGGATGCGTGCGCTGAAGGCCACGACGCGGCCCTGGCGGTCGCAGATCGGGAACATCAGGCGGCCGCGGAAGCGGTCGTAATAGTCGCCGGGCCGGTCGGGCCGGTTGGGCGGCGACAGAATCCCGGCGGTGACAAGCTGCTCGGGCGTGTAGTCGTGCGTCTTGGCCCACTGCAGGATCACGTCGCGCGGGCGCGTCGGCGCATAGCCGATGCCGAACCGCTCGGCGACCTCATCGGAGAGCTTGCGGGCGGTCAGGTACTGGCGGGCCGGCTCGGCCTCGCGGATCTGTTTGAGGCAGCGCTGGTAAAAGGCGGCGAGCTCGGCGTGGATGGCGTAAAGCAGGTTGCGGCCCTGCGCGTTGTAGTCCACATCCTCCTTGATGACCACGCCCACGCGGTCGGCGAGCGTGCGCACGGCGTCCATGAAGGTGAGCCCGTCCTGCTTCATCAGGAAGGTGAAGATGTCGCCGCTTTCGCCGCACCCGAAGCAGTGGTAGAACTGCTTGACCGGATTGACGTGGAACGAGGGGGTCTTCTCGTGGTGGAAAGGACAGCAGCCTTTGAAGGTGGCGCCGGACTTCTTGAGCGTCATGCGTGCGCCGATGAGCTCGACGATGTCGATCCGCGCGCGGATCTCCTCGAGGACGTGGTCTGTGACTTTTCCTGACATGAAGGCCGCTATTAAAGCACAAAATCCGGCGGATGGAAAATCAAGGCCGGAAATCCGGCGCGAAAAAATGTTTTTGGGGGTGGATTGACCATTCCGACTTCGTGTGATACTCTGAACCACTCTTTTTTCATCGAGACAAGTAGGAGAAGACGAACATGAAAATGATGTGGCAGCCTTCAAAGATCAAGCGCGTGCGCAAGATCGGTTTCCGTGCCCGTATGGCCACCCGGGGTGGACGTGCATTGATCAACGCCCGTCGCCGCAAGGGACGTCTGCGTCTGACGCAGGTGTAGAATGATGCCCCAGGGCGTCATGAACGGCCCGGACCAGAGCGGGGGCGGCGAGGTGCCGTTGCCCGGACCTTTTCGGCTTGATTCGGCTAAATACAAGCGTATTTTTGCAGAAAAAAAGCCGGTTTACGGTCGGTCTCTGGTGATGTGGGTAACACGTGGATCTGACGCCGGCCGCAGGGCCGGCGTTGTTGTTTCCAAGCGGGTCTTCCGGCGCGCGGTCGACCGCAACCGCGCGAAACGGCTGATGCGCGAGGCTTTCCGGCTGAGCCGTCACCTGTTGGCGCCGGATGTGGATGTGATTCTGATCGCGCGCGGCGGCATCGCCGGCAAGAAGTGTCAGGACGTGATGCGGGACCTCGAGGCCGTGTGCCGCAGGGCGAAGGTGTGGCAGCCGGCGGCGCAGGGAGGCGCGCATGAGTGACGGAGGCGCGGATGAAGAACATCGTGTCCGCCGTCAGCCGCGCGGTAAGCGGGCTGTTGATCCTGGCCGTGCGGGCTTATCAGGTGGCGCTTTCGCCGCACCTCGGCAGCTGCTGCCGCTTCGAGCCCTCGTGTTCGGCGTATTGCATTGAGGCGTTGCGGACCCACGGCGTGGCGAGGGGATGTTGGCTGACGCTGCGGAGGCTCGTGCGGTGCCGGCCGTTCGGCCCGTCGGGGTATGATCCCGTGCCGCCGAAGAAAGGCGATGGGACGAAAGGCCGTTAGACGGTGCGGGCATCTGTGAATCCGTGAAATCTGGAACCTGAAATCATGAACAAACAAGAGCGACTGATAGTGATTCTTCTGGGCCTGGCCATGGTCGGGTGGATGTTTTACAGCAACAAGCAGGCGGTGGCGCGGTCGAAAAACGCGGCGAAAAATCCGCAGCCCGTCGAGACGGTCGCCTCTGCGACGAATGCGCCGGCCGTGAAAACGGCCGAGCTGACCGCTTCGCCGGCGGCCCAGACTCCGGTCCCCGAGGCGGCGCTGGCCGCGCCTTCGGTGCCGGAAGAGGTCGTGACGCTGAACGGCGGCGACGTGACGCTGGCCGTGTCGTCGCACGGCGCGGTGCTCAAGCGGGTGACATTGAACCGCTTCACGACAGTGCCGGGCAAGGCGGGCGCTGACAACCCGCCGGTGACGCTGGACTTCGCGAACGCGCCGGGGCTGGAGCTCGCCGGCGTGCCGGGATTGGCCGTCAACGCGGCCTACCGCGTGGAGCGCGACGCGGCCGGCAAGGCCGTGACGCTCGTCGCCGCGACGGAGCAGGGGCTGACCCTCACGCGCCGCATCGAGCTGCTCAAGGATTATCAGGTCAAAGTCACCGATGCGCTCCGCAACGCGGGCGCGGACGTGGTGACGCTCGGCACCAACAGCGTCGCCCTCGGAGCGATGCAGCGCGGCACCTCCAAGAACGACATGCTGTCGGTCGACTCCCTTCCGGCATTCGCCAAGGCCAAGGTCCGCTATTGGGACAAGGAGAAGGCGACCAAGCAATATCTGGTGGGTGGGACGCCCGGCAGCGGGTTCGGCTGCGGGGGCGGCAAGGCTTCGGCGGCGGGCATGCCCGACCACACGATCGTGCCGGTGCCGGAGCCGCAGATGTGGGTGGCGATCAAATCGCGCTTTTTTGTGACGGGCTTCTCTTCGTCCGTGTCCAACTGCGGCTTTACGGCGAAAATGTCCCGCGACGTCGCGCAGCAGGCCTATTCGCTGAGCGAGGTCTCCGCGCGCGTGCTCTTCCCGGGCCGCGTGCTGGGGCAGGGCGAGACCCTCACGCGCGACTACACGCTCTATATCGGCCCCAAGAAACTCGCGCTCTTGCAGGAGATGGGCAACGGTATGGACGCGGTGATGCAGTTCGGGAGCTTCATCGGTTGGTTCTGCAAGCTGCTGCTGCCGACGCTGAACTTCTTCCACAAGATCATTCCCGACTATGGCATCGCGATCATCCTGCTCACTTTCCTCGTGCGCATCATCTTCTGGCCGCTGACCCACAAGAGCACGGTCAGCATGAAGAAAATGCAGGAGCTCCAGCCGAAGCTGAAGGAGATTCAGAAACAGTTCAAAGACAATCCGCAGAAGCTGCAGCAGGAGACGTGGGCGGTCTACCGCGAGAACAAAGTGAATCCCATGTCGAGCTGCCTGCCGATGCTGATCCAGATTCCGGTCTTCATCGCGCTCTTCACGGTGCTGCGCAGCGCGGTGGAGTTGCGCTACGCGCCGTTCCTGTGGATCGTCGACCTGAGCGAGCCCGAGAATCTGCTGGCCGGCGTGCTGCCGATCCCCCTGAATATCCTGCCGGTTCTGATGGCGGCCACCATGGCGCTGCAGAGCTATCTGACGCCGTCGGCCGGCGACCCGCAGCAGCAAAAGATGATGATGATCATGATGCCGATCATGATGCTCTTCATGTTTTATAGCTTCCCCGCGGCGCTTTCGCTCTACTGGACCGTGAGCCAAGTGCTGTCGATCGTGCAGATGCTGATGATCCGACGCTCGACCGCGCACAAGAACGGCCCGGACGGCGGCATGACCGTCGAAGCCCCGCTCACGCGCCAGCAGCGCCGGCACGCGACCGCAGCGCCTGGGGGTGCCTGAGCCTTCTAAAGATCGGTGCAGAGGCCGGGGGCAGATTGCCTCCGGCCTTTTTGTTTTCTTCTTGCCCTTCTGTGTTGGGAGCATGCCTGCGGAATCGCCCGTCAGGGGCCCCGGACGCTCGGCCGCTTGCCGGCAAAAAGCGTGCAAAGCCTGTGTTTTTGCAACCTGCGGCAGGATGTTTGCCGGGGCGAAGAGGCCGCCTTTAACCTTGCGAAACGCAAAAGGAAGAGGATATTATTTTGACACTGGATTGTGTGCGATTTTGAAGAAAATAAAATTCGAAGGAAGTCGGTCATGAAAAGAAGAATGGCGTTGTGGTTTCTGTGTCTGACGGCGGTGTGTCTGCCGGCCGGCTTGCTGAAGGCGCAAGAGATCGTGAAGGACAATAACGTGCAGCCGCTCAACGACGCTGCCTCTTGGGTCGGCGGCGCGGTGCCCAGCAACACGAATGTCGCCGTGTGGGACGCGACCGTTTCCGATGCGAATGCGGTGAACCTTGGCGCACCCATGACCTGGGACGGCATCCGCATCGCCAATCCCGGCGGCACGGTAACGATTAACGGGGCGGATCGCCTGACCCTCGACGGCGGCGCAACGGTCGATGTCGACCTTGGCGCGGCGACGCAGAATCTGACGCTGAATACCCCCGTGACGCTGAACGGTTCTTCAGTTGTGGCGGTCAACGCCAACCGCACGCTGGCCTTCAACGGCGGGGCCTCCGTCGGGGCGGTGACCAAGAACGGCGCGGGACGCCTGAGTTTCGGCGGCGCGACGGGCGTTGGCGGCGGCACGTATGCGGCCGGTCTGACGGTCTATGAGGGCCCGACGACTCTGAACGGCGATCACAAACTCACCGGCGGAACGGTGACGCTGCGCGGCATCACGACGATGACCTCGGGATCGACGGAGGCGCTCGCGGTCTTCAACGGCACACTGGTGCTGGACGGCGGCGCGCTGACCATGACCAACACGATCAGCAGCCGCTTTTTTGCGGGACGCACCAATGCGGACAGCGACGGCCTGCTGATCGTCAGCAACGGCACCCATACGATTCTCGGGGCGAACAACAGCAACATGGCGAACTTCATCGGCGTATCGGGGGCCAAACGCGGCCGGCTCCATATGGAAGGCGGTTCCCTGAGCGTCGTCTTCCTGCGGCTGGCGACGAACCAAAAATCCGGGAACGACGTCGACGAGCTGGTCGTCAACAACGGCACGCTGACCGTGACCGGCACAACGGGCAGCGATCCGATGACCAAGGCTTTCAAGATGGGAACGCGCTTCGACGAAAGCGTGGATGCGGCCTCCCGCAGCGGCCGGCTGGAGATCAACGGCGGGCGTTTCGAAGTCCCGAACGGGACGGTGCAGATCGCAACCGATGTCGCGGCCAGCACGGGGGCGCAGGAGATCTATTTGAATGGCGGGGTCTGGGCCGTGAAAAAGATCGCGATCGGCTCTTCTCCGAACGTCGCACGCACCCTTTACTTCGACGGCGGCGTACTGCAGGGAACCAATGTGATCGCGGCGTCGGAGCTGGTCGACGGCTGCGCGAACGCCACGTGCAAGGTGCGTGCCGGTGGGGCGTTGCTGGACAGCGTGGACGGTAACGACTTCGTTGTCACCCTCAACCTCGTCGCGGACCCCGCCAGCCCCAACGGCGGACTGGTCAAACTCGGCAGCGGCCGGCTCACCTTGGGCGGCGTCAACACCTATACCGGGCCGACGATCGTCTCGAACGGCACGCTGTGCGTGACCGGCACGCTCGCGGTCACCAACCTGGTGGTGGAGCCGGGCGCGGCCTTCTCGCTGGCGGATGGCGCGCTGTCGCGCTGCGCTCCGGCGTCGCTGCGGATCGGCTCGGCTGCGCAGCCTTCGCGGCTGGAGTTCGAGGTGGCGGCAAGCGGATCAGCGTGTGACACGCTGGTGCTTCCCGCCGGTGCGAGGCTCCAGAAGGTGGAGGTTTCGCTCTTCCAACAGGGCACGCGCAATCCGCTGGCGCGCGAGGGCGATTTCCCGATCCTCACCTACACGGGTACCGCACCGTCCGTCGGCTGGCTGAGCTGGGGCACGCCGGTGAAAGGGTTCACCTGCGCGTTCGAGCTCGATGCCGCCACCCGGACGGTCTATGCGCGGATGCGCATCGACAGCAGTTCATCCGAATCGGTGTGGATCAATCCGGGCAGCGGCGCGTGGGTGACGGCAGCGAACTGGAACGTCATGCCGGGCGACGCCGCGGGCACGCGCGTGCTGTTCGGCGAAATCGCGCTTGCGCCGGCGACGGTCACGCTCGACGCGCCGTTCACGGTCGGCCAAATGGTATTTTCCAACAACAACGCCTATACGCTTTCCGGTGCCGGTTCGCTGACGCTCGATAACGGCACGGCCTCGCCGTTGATCACGGTCTGTCGCGGCGCGCATGCGGTCGCGCTGCCGCTCGCCCCCGCCGCGCCGCTGGCGGTCAACGCGGCGGCGGGTGCCAGCCTGACGCTGAATGCCGCGATCAGCGGCCCTGCAGGGCTGGTCAAGCAGGGTTCCGGCGATCTGATTTTCACAGCCGACAATACCTATGCCGGCGGCACCGCGATCCAGAACGGCGTTCTGGCCCTGCAGGCGGGGGCCTCCGCCGGAACCGCCCCGATCAGCATCGCGGCGAACGGGGCCCGGCTGCGCGCCGCGGGAACGGATCCAGTGACGGTCAGCAACACGGTCATCGTCGCGGCCAGCGGCGGCGTACTCGACGCGATCGCGCCGATGACCCTTTCCGGAACGCTCGATTGGGCGACGGGCCAACCGGTGCTGAACAAATACGGATACTCGGAATTGATCTTCAAAGGATCGGCGAACGAGACCGGTTCCTATCAGATCAAACACTGCACCGGCACGTTCCGCGTGGCGGAAGGCGGCAGCATCCTCATCAACAATGCGAACGTCCGCGATACGGTAAACTTGTCCGAGACCACGACGTTGCCCCGCCTGTTTGTCGTCGAGACGGGCGCGGTCGTGGTGGCCGGCGGTATTCTTACCGGCTCGGGGCCGTCGAACACGGTATACGTCAACGGCGGCAGCCTGACGCTGACCGGCAGCGGCACAGCAGGCGAGTCCGGCCTGATCCGGACGGTCACCGATGTGCCCGGCACGGACCGGATCATCATCGACGCGGGAACGCTGAGCTTCTCGTCTGACGACTGGCTGAGCGTGGGCGTGCGCGGCGGCGGCGCGGAGATCGTTGTCAACGGCGGCACGGCGACCTTCGGCCGCCTCTCGCTGGGCGTGCGCGGGGACACCACATTCAGTTCGTCGGGCGTCTATACCGACGCGAAAGTCTGGGTTAACGGCGGCGTGATGGAGGTGGCCGGGGCCTTCAACTGGATGGGCGACGTTATGGTCGGCCGCACCAATCGCGTGTTTCTGAGCGGCGGCACGCTGCGGCTGCCCGCCACGCTGCGCTCGGCATTGGCGACGGCTGCCAATTCGAGCGAGCTCACGTTGAACGGCGGTACGCTGGCGCTGAGCGGGCTCGGAAATTTCGGCACCACGAGCCTCGATAACTACCTGCGCGGATTGAATGACCTGTACGTCGACCAGGGCGGCGCGGTGATCGACACGCTCGGGAATTCCGCGACCATTACGCAAGCGCTGCTGCGCGCGGGCTCCACGACCGGCGGCTTGACCAAGCGCGGGGCGGGCTCGCTGACACTCTCCGGCCCGTGCGGAGCAGTCGGCACAACCGCTGTCGAGGAAGGCGCGCTCCGCTTCGCTTCGACTGCGGCGACGACCGGGCTGGTGCTCTCCAACGGCGTTGCGCTCAGCCTGCGCAACGGCGGGTTCGACGTGTTGACGCTCGGCACCGCCGTGCTGGCGGACGGCGCGCGCCTGGATCTGGATGTGGCACCGGACAGCGCGGCGTGCGATACGCTCGCCTTACCCGAGGGCGCGACCCTCGGCGACCTCGTGATCGGTCTCTACAACGTCGGCACCGACACGCCCGTGACGCGTGCGGAAACGTATCCGCTCTTCGCCTACACCGGCGAACCGCCGGACGTGAGCGGCCTGTGCCTTGCGCCCGAGTGTTTCGGCATGGCCTGCACGTTCGTGGTCAACACGGGCGCCCACACTGTCGACGCGCAACTGACCTACACCTCGGCCCAGGTGACCTGGGCCAATGCCGGAGCAGGCAACTGGAGCGCGGCGGAAAACTGGTCGCCGCTCGCCCCCGCCGCAGCGGGCGCGGTCACGCGCTTCGGCAGCGCGCTGGCCGCCGACGCCACCGTGACGGTCGATGGCCCGGTCTCTGTGGCCGGCATGATTTTCGACCACACCCGCCGCTATACGCTGAGCGGATCGGCCGTCACGCTCAGCAACGGCGTGGGCGCCGCCGCCGTTGAAGTCGTTGCAGGCTCACACACGCTGGCCTCTCCGCTGGCGTTGACGGGCAGTACGGTGGCCTCCATCGCGCCGGGCGCGGAACTGAAGCTATCGGATGTGGCGACCGGCAACGGTGGTCTGACTGTCGAGGGCGGCGGACAACTCACGTTGGACGGCACCAATAACACGCCGACGACCGTGCGCGGCGGCGCGACGGTGGCGGTGCCGGGCGCGGCCTCGCTGGGCGGCGCGGCGTTGACGCTGGATGGCGGCAAATTGGTCGTCGCGGCGTCCGATACCTTGGCGGGCACCGTGACATTGGGCGCGGCGGGCGGCACCTTCAGCGCGGGTGCGGGCCAGACGCTCCTGCTGGATGCGGCTGTGACGGGCGCGGGCGGTTTGACCAAGGCGGGCGCGGGCACGATGACGCTGGGGGCATCGGCTGACGGCTATGCGGGGACGACCACCTCCGGTGGCGGCACGCTGAGTGTGCCGGAGTTTTCCGCAGGCGGGCTGGTGCTGGGACGCGGCACGCTGGCGTATACGGGTGCCTCGACCGCTTCATCGCAGCCGGTGACCCTCGCTTCCGGCACAAATGCGGCGGTTCTGCGGACCGCTTCCGACTTGACGTTCAGCGGACCGTTCTCAACTGTTTCCGGCGCGTTCTTCAAGAGCGGCGCGGGCACGGTGACGATCACCGGCGCGAACTCCAATCAGCTCGGTCTCGCCAACGCGGCGAACATGGGCGGCGTCGCGGCGGCGGGCGCCGACGGCGATGGACCGACCGTCGGATACGGCGCGTTCAACGTGGCCGAGGGCCGCGTGACACTGGGTGCGGCAGGCCAGACCAATGTGATCTCTGGGGCTCTGCTCGTGGGTTTGAACACGACGGCTGCGGCCGACGCGGAGACCGCCGGCGAACTCGTTGTGGCGGGAGGCCTCACGGTGTGCCAGGACTGGGCCTATGTCGGCCGCAACAACGGCACGACGGTGACGGCACCGGGTGGCCGCGCGTCGCGGCTGGTGGTGCAGGACGGTGAGCTGAACACGGTCAACCTCTCGCTGGGAGGCGCGGCCGGTTTTGCGGGCTATACGGGGCGGCCGGTGTTGGAGATCAGGGGCGGCCTCTGCACCGTGCAGGCGCTGCTCTTCGCGGGCGAGACGGCGGGCGGCGTTTCGACCGTGTGGGTCAATGGCGGCACCTTGCGCCATCTGGCAACGACGGAAACGTCGCTGCGGCTCGGCAATACCGGCGGCGAAGGCGTTCTGCGTCTCAGCTCGGGCAACGCCGAGTTTACGAAGGACGTTATTCTGGCGGGTAATGCGGGATGCACCGGCACGGTGGAACTGGCCGGCGGCATGCTGACGGCGCAGAACATCTATAAGCTGAATGCCGGGGGCTACAGCCGAATCCTTTTCAACGGCGGCGTGTTCCGCCCGACGGGCGGGGGTCTGAGCGGTATCGACAGCGTGAAGATCGGCGATGGCCCCGCCATCTTCGACACCTCGCTCTACAGCGGGACGGGGTATAATCTGGCGCAGTCCCTTTCCGGCGTCGGCGCGACGGACGGCGGCCTCGTCAAAGCGGGAACGAATACGCTGACCATCAACGCGGCTATGGCCTACAACGGGCCGACCGTGGTCTCCGGCGGCGTGATGCGCGTTCTGGGCAGCCTGCCTGCCACCTCGGCGCTGACGCTTGCGCCCGGCGCGCGCCTGACGCTCAACAACGCGGCGGTCAAAAAGGTGACCGTGTCGGGGTTGACGCTGGGTGATGCCGAAGAGACGATGCCGGCGGAACTTGAATTCGGCATCGACTCGCCGAACATGACCAATGACCAGATTGTGGTCAATGGCGATGTGACCGCGCACCAGGCGGCGTTTCATCTCTATTGGCTGAGTAGCCAGACCGACAACATGGTGGCGAACGGAAGCTACGCGCTCATGCGTTGGACCGGCTCCGGACCGTCCTCGGTCGAGGCCTTCAGCGTCGCGAATCCGCAGGCCGGCAAGCAGTACGTCTTCACGGTGGCGGACAAGGTGCTCTGGCTGACGGTCGGGGCGGCGACTTCCGGCGCGAATCACGTTTGGACGTCCGCGGGCGGCGGTGATTGGAGCGAGAGCGCCAAATGGGTGTCGGCGCCGGGTGCGGGTGCCGTCGGCGCGGCGGTGCGTTTCGACGAGTCGGCGACGGCGGCGGCTGACGTGCGCCTCAATCAGAACACGACGCTGGGACAGCTTTACTTCAACAACACCAACGCCTATACGCTCTCGCCGGAGGGCGCGAGCGCGATGACGGTGGACAACGGCGCGGCGGCGGCCGTGGTACAGGTCGAGAAGGGCTTGCACGTGGTTGCCGTGCCGCTGGCGCTGCAGGGCGAACTCGATGTTAAGCCCGTTTCCGGCGCGGGCCTCACGCTGGCCGCACCGGTTTCGGGGGCGGGCGGCCTTGTCAAGCAGAACGGCGGCGATCTGATCCTGTCCGGCGCGAACAGCTTCACAGGCGGGGTGCGTCTGACGGCCGGCACGGTCACCCTGACCAACGGCGCGACAACGGGAACCGGGACGCTGGCGGTCGAGTCCGATGGATCGTCGGTGCGCGTCGTCGGCTCTGTTCCGAGTGTCTGTCCGGGAAGCCTGGCGTTGCGTACGCCGCAAGCGTATGTCAATGTCGGTCCCCAAGCAAAGCTCACGCTGGCCGGCGAGTTGAGGTACGAGTCCGGAACGGTGGTGACCAACACGCTCGTCAAGCAGGGCGCCGGTGAAATGGCCCTTGCGGGTGCGGCGAATGCCGCCGCCGACAATGCGCGCATCAATATCCAAGAGGGTACGTTGCGGTTCGCGTCCGGCGCTGACTGCCGCATCGGGAAGGTCAACCGCGAGGTTGTCCGGATGGATGCGGACAACGGCCGCGCGCGGACGCTGGCGGTGGACGCCGGCGCGAAGGCGGCGCTCTCGGGAATCTACATGGGCAATGGCACGAACGCGGTCGTGGTCGACGGCGCGCTGGACTTGACCGGCGACTTCGATGCGGCCTGCCTGCGCATTCAGAGCGCGCTGGCGGAGGACCGCTTCACGGTGAGGTCCGGCGGCACGGTGACCTGTCCGCAGGCCACGTGGTTTAACGTCGGCGTGCGCGGGCCGGGCGTGCTCTCCGTCGAGGGCGGCGCGGCTCGGCTCGGATGCGTCAGCCTCGGATACCAGCAGCGGCCGCTGGATTATTACGGCGGCGCGTACGGCCGCGTGTTCGTGAGGCAGGGTGGCCTGCTCGACGTCAGCGGCAAGTGGAACTGGATGGGCGACACCAACAACCCGGCCCGCGTCAACCTGCTGCTGGTGGGCGATGGGACGACGGAGGGCAACACGGCGCGCCTGCCGCCCACGACCCTGACGACCACCAACGGCTGGTCCTCGCTCGGTCTGGACAACGGCACGCTCGTGACGACCGGTTCCGGGCTGACGCCCCCGGTGGCGGGCAATTACCTGAACGGACTTAAGCAGCTCTACGTGAGCGGGAACGGCGGCACATTCGATACGGCCGGTCAGAGCGTCACGCTGTCGCAGGTGATCGGTTCGGACACGGCGGGCGGAACCGTGGTGAAAGCGGGCGCGGGCACCTTGACGCTGGCGCAGCCGCTGCGGTGGGACGGCACGGTCGATGTCCGGGGCGGCACGCTGAGCGCGGCGCTCGGGGCGGCCTCGGTCCGCCAGAGCGCCCCGAGCAACCTGCTGGCGCGGTACAGTTTCGAGAACGGCCCGGCGGCCGACACCTCGGGTAACGGACGCCACGGCGTGAGCCAGGGCGTCACGTCCATCGGCGACGGAACGAACGGCCTGAAGGGCCTCACCTTCGCGACGGGGCAGTCCTCCGTCTGCGTTCCGCTGGACGCGGCAATCCGCGGCTTGGCCAATTTCACGGTGACGATGTGGGTGTGGGTCAACAACGTAACCGATGGCGCGGGGACCGGCACGACCTTCTTCACCACGCGGAAAGACGGCGGCTCTAACGGCCCCTATGAGTTTATGATCCGCATGAACACCAACAAGGTGCGTTTCATGTCCACAGGCACAAATACCACCAGCTGGGCGATGTTCGACACGACCGGCGCTGTTCCCGGTGCGAACCAGTGGTTCCATCTCGCCTATGTGGTGACCCCCAGCGGGGTCAACGCCTATATCAACGGCGTTTTGGCCGGCTCGTCGACGCTCGACGCGATGAAGACCACGCTTCTCTGTCCGCCGGACCGTCCGTTGAATCAGTACGGGTTCGGCTTCGGGCACTACCAATTGTCGGCACCGGCGGCGTCCCAGTTCAAAGGTCGTATGGACGACGTGCGGGTCTACGGTCGCGCGCTGGCTCAGGCCGAGATTCAGCAGACGATCAACACCGCCACGGCGCTGCCGGATCTGCGGGTGGCGGGCGGCGCGGTCTTCGCGCCGCAGGGAACGAACGAGGTTCGCGACCTTTCGGGCGAGGGCTTTGTGAGCGGCGCGTTGACGGTGTGTGGCGGTGTTTCACCGGGTGACGGCACGAACGCGATTGCCGGGGCTGTTCTGCAGGCTGAAAACCTGACGTTGGGCACCAACGCGGTCTACCGGTGGCATTGGTCGCCGGCCGCCAGCGACGAGCTGCAGGTCAACGGTCTGACCATTCGTGGCGCGGGCGCGGTGGATCTCGGACGGACGGAGGGCGACCTGATCAACGGCTCGTTCCGCGCGGTGCTGATGCGCTACGAAACGATTGCGGGCGCGGAGTACTTCGCCAACTGGACGCTCATCAACGCCGGCGGCAAAGGCTTCAATGCCGTGATCAAGGCCGAGAACGGCGAGGTGGTGCTGGAGTTCGCTTCGACCCGCGGCACGCTGATGTGGCTGAAGTAGGAGAAGGACCGGGCTGTCACAGGTTCGAGAATGTGCTACAATGTTGCTAACTGGATCATGTCTACCGAAGGAGGATGTGATGAGAAAGATGACAATTCTGATGGCGGCGTTGACGCTGCTCTTGGCCGGACTGTTCTCCGGTTGCGAGACAATCGATGGTCCCGCGTATGTCGCTCCATACCCCGTCGATCCGTACCCGCATCACGTCGGCGGGCCGTATGGCCCCGTTTATCATGCCGAGGGGTGGCAGCCGCATCCCGGGTATGTTGGCCCTGCCGTGCCGCAGCCGCATGTTCGGCCGCATGAGGTCCGTCAACAGCCGCACGTTCCCGGCCAGATCGAAGGACCCCATGGACAGGTCCGACGCGACGAGTTCCGGCGGCAGCCGCAAGGCCCCGTCACTGGCGGTACGCATCGGTTCGAAGGCCGCCACGACGGTGTCCGGACGCAGCCGCAAGGCCGTATCGGCGGCGGCATCCAGGGTGGCCCTGGGGGGATAAGCGGCGGGAAATCCGGCGGCGGTGCTGCGGGTGGCGCGGGCGCGGGGAAGACGCCGATGCCCAAAAAGCCGGATATGCCCAAGTGAATTGAGCCAGATCATGGAAGAGCCGGTGCCGCTTCACTATCGGGACGAGACTTTTTGCGTTCGCGCCTATGAGTCAGGAGTGAACAATGAGGTGACGCTGCCCGCGTACTGCAACTATTTGCAGGAGATCGCGGGGAACCACGCGCGCACGCTCGGTCTCGGGATTCACGAGTTGCAGGACGCGGGGTTCACATGGATGCTGGCCCGCCTGCATCTGGTGGTGGACCGGTACGCCGCCTGGCGCGAGAACGTCAATATCCGTACGTGGCCGGCCGGCCTGCACGGCCGGCTGACGGCGATCCGCGATTTTGTGGCGCAGGGCGACGACGGCCAGACGCTTCTGCAAGGCGTGAGCGAATGGCTCTACGTGGATCTCGCTTCGCGCAAAATTGTGCGGTTGCCGCAGGCCTTTGCGGCGCTTGCGCCTGAGGGGACGCCGCAGGTCGATGTGCCGGCGGCATCGGAAAAAATCCCGGATTTCGCGGCGCCCGAGTGGTCGGTTTCACTGACCGTCCGGCACAGCGATCACGATTTCAATCACCATGTGAACAACGCGCATTATGTCGAATGGGCGCTGGAGAGCCTTCCCGACGAATGGCGCGCGGCGCGCCGCGTACGCGAGCTGGACATCGTGTACCGGATGGCGGCGATGTGGGGCGATACGGTGATTTCCGAGGCGACGCGGGAGAGCGACGCGGCGCTGCTGCATCGCATCCGGCGAGCGTCCGACAACGCGGTGCTCGCGATGGCCCGCACGGTGTGGAGCTGAGAAAAGGCTGCGGGCGATGGGCGGTAGACGGTAGGGGCGGCCGCGATGTTGCGCATTTGGCGGTGCGGTTGCGAATGGAATTGAAACAACAAAGGGAGGAGATTCAAGTGAAGAGAGCCATGGTTCCGTTTGTGTTGGCGGCTGTGATGGCCGGTTCGGTTTGGGCGCAACAGCTTTCGACGACGCCGGTGCCGCGTGACGAGGGCTGGGTGAAGCGGGTGGAGCGGGATGCGGCCAAGGCCAAGCAGGGCGGCTGGGAGGTGGTGTTCGTCGGCGACTCGATCACCGATTTCTGGCAGAACCGGGGCCGGGCCGAATGGGACAAATATTTCGGCCCGTTCAAGGCGTTGAACCTGGGCATCAGCGCGGACCGCACGGAGCATGTGCTGTGGCGTCTGGACCACGGACAACTGGAGAACAACCAGCCCAAGCTCTTCGTCGTGATGATCGGCACGAACAACAACGGCCACCGCAAGCCCGCCGAGGAGAGCACGGCCGACACCGTTGCGGGCATCAAGGCGATTCTCGACAAGCTGGGCCAGAAGGCGCCGCAATCGAAGGTGCTGCTGCTGGCGATCTTCCCGCGCGGCGCCACGCCGCAGGACGGCTGCCGCATCCGCAACGAGGCGGTGAACGCCGAGATTCAGAAGTTCGCGGACAACAAGCGCGTCTTTTGGATGAACATCAACGACAAGCTGCTGCAGCCCGACGGCACGCTTTCCAAGGAGATCATGCCGGACCTGCTGCACCCGAACGCCAAAGGGTACACGATCTGGGCGGAGTCGATTCTGCCTTTCGTCACGAAGACCGTGCGGGCTTCGGTGACGCCCGACAACCGTTTAGGCGAAGCGTGGTGGAAGAGCCGTTTCGAACAGAAGATCGCGCTGGTCAAGCAGGGCGGCTGGGAAGTGGTCTTCATGGGCGACTCCATCACGCACGGCTGGGAAGGCTCGGGCAAAGAGGTCTGGGCGCAGAATTTCGGCGCGTATAAGACACTGAACCTGGGCTATGGCGGCGACCGCACGGAGCATGTCCTGTGGCGCCTGGACAACGGCGAGTTGGACGGCTATCAGCCGAAGCTGCTGGTGCTGATGATCGGCACGAACAACACGGGCCACCGCCCCGAAATTCAAGAGTCGCCCGAAGACACCGCGGCGGGCATCAAGGCGATTCTCGACAGGATCGGGCAGAAGTCCCCGACGACCAAGGTGTTGCTGCTGGCGATTTTCCCGCGCAGCGCAAAGCCGACGGATAGCGCCCGCGTCCGCAACGACAAGGTCAACGCATTGATCAAGGGGTACGCCGACGGCAAGCGCGTGGTCTTCATGGATGTCAGCAAAGAGATGCTGGAGCCGGACGGCACGCTCACGAAGGAGATGATGCCCGACTTTCTGCATCCGCGGGAGAAGGGTTATGGCATCTGGGCCAAAGCGGTCCTGCCGGTCATCAAGGAGACCGTGGGCCGCTAGTCTTTCCGTTTTTATCGAAAGCGCTTAAGTCCCACGTGTCGGCCCACGTGACGGTGAAGCCTTCGCCGTCAAAACGCACCGGGAGCCAGACGTAGCGGCCGTCGATCGCGTTGTCGGGACGCCAGATGTCGAACATCGCGATGAAGGCGCCGGTCTTGCCTTGCACCGGAAGGATGAAGGTGCTCTGGCCGCCAAAGGTCTTTTCCGGGCCTAGCTTGTTCGCGGGATTGGTTCCGACGCACGGGTTGGCGAGCTCCTTCCAGGGACCCCAGATCGAAGGTGCCACGGCGGAACGCGCCGCATTGGGTGCCCAGCCGGTGCAGCCGGATCCGATGAAGTAGTACTTCCCGTTGTGCTTGCAGATCGCGGGGGCTTCCATGAACCGGCCTTCGAACACGCGGATGAACCGGCCGCTCGGGGTCAGATAGTCGTCCGACAGCAGCGCGATATGCAGCGTCTTGTTGTCTTCCGAAGCGTAGAGGTGATACGCCTTGCCGTCGTCGTCCACGAAAAGGGTTTGGTCGCGCGCCATGGAGTTGTCGGGACGGAAGCTGCGGAGGAAGGTGAACGGGCCGGTCGGCGCGTCGGCGACGGCCACGCCGCTACGTGCGGCCTTGTATTCCTGGCCTTTGAGCTCGAGATGGAACCACATGACGAACTTGCCCGTTTTCGCGTTGAAGATCACTTTGGGGCGTTCGAGGATGCAGCCTTTGACGATGTCGCTGGCGGGATCGTCGGAGACGTGCAGAACGATCTCCTCGTCGCGCCAGTTTGTGAGGTCGCTGGAAGAATAGGCGTGGACGCCCACCTCCGCGACATTGCCGGCCTTGCCCTCGGTCTTGTGCTCCCCGTACCAGTAGTAGACGCCCTGATGGAAGAGGATGCCGCCGCCGTGCGCGTTGATGTGGACCCCCTTGTTATCCGGCCAGAGCTGGCCATTGTTGAGCGCGGCCAAGGGCGTGTCTGGATCGGCGGCTTGTGCAGGCTGCAGGCCCATCGTGCAGGCCCAGAGACAGCACGCCGCACGGCCGGAAAACAGGTTGAGAAAGGCTTTTCGCATCGGGATGATTCCTTGGCTTTTTGATGTGTGTGTTTTCTGAAAAGAGGAAAAACATACTGTAAATGGCCGTCTGCCGTCAATGCGCCGTTCCGCCCGGCTTCCGGGATGTTGACCGACCGCTTGTGATTCCGCAAATAAGACTATCGTCCCCTGGGTTCTTTTGTGTATTTTGTACGTAATAAATTACATTGGGGATGCGATTTTTCTTTGGGGGGAATGCGATGAGAAACACAACCGGCATCGTCTGTTTCGTGTGGCTGCTCGCGGCCGCGGCAGGGGCTCGCGCGGCCACGTGGTGGCAGACGCAGCTTGAGCAGGTCGAGGCGTTCAATCGGCAGACCGCGGCGTCGCGCGAGCAGATGCGCGCCGCCAATCCCGGCTGGCAGGCTTTCAAAGCGTGCAACGAGCCCTTGGAGAGCGCCGCGGAAGCGGTGCCGGTGCGCGTCTCGATGCGCGGGATTCGCAACGTGTGGCTCGGATCTGTCGGACGCGGCCAGAGCTTTGTCGGCGAGCCGGTGTGGGTGGATGCCCAAGGCCGGAAGACGCCTGTGCTTATAGCGACCAACGCGCTGTTGGCCGGCAAGCCCGCGGGCTTCACGGTCCGCGCCGCAGGGAAGTCGCCGCACAAGCTGCGCGGCGGCAGCGCCAAGACCTACGCCTACGGCTACCTCTTCAACGAGTGCCAGGTTCTGGCCGAGGCGCCGGAGGGCACGGAGTCGTTCGAGGCCGACGCGGGCCAGAACAACCCCAACAACACCCGCAGCGTGACGCGTTTCGTCATGGAATTGGAGTCGCGCCTCGCGAGTGCCGAAGCCCGCGCGGAGACCGCCGAAGAGATCCTGGCCGACATCGCACGCGCGTTCAATGCGCCGCAGGACATCTGCGAGCAGCTCTTGGAGCGCAGCGCGGAGATCTGGGGCGGCAACGCCATCTCCACCGACCTGCGGCAGCTGACGGACCGCTACACCGCGGCCTGTCCGCCGGGGCTGCGCGAGAAGGCCCAGAAGCTCCGTCCGCATTCGCCGGAGAACCTCGCCGCCGTGCGCGCGCTCTACTACCTCGAGCAGGCGCGCCAGCGTCTGCAACTCTGCCGCGCGACGGTCAACCTCGTGACGCGCGAAGGCGGCCGCGTGCCGTGGGCCGAGGCCGAAATCGCCGCGCTGGAAGCTCGGGTCGGCGCCGCGCTGGCGGCGGGTTCCGCCCCGGACGGCGACCTCTTCGGCGAGGCCTTCCGTTTGCGCCGCAAGATCCTCTTCGCCCATCCGGCGCTGCAGTTCGAGACGCTGCTGATCAATAAGAACCCGCCCACGATGTACAGCCACAACTGCGACCAGTACCTCGGCCGCCACAGCCGCGTCGGCGAAGGCCCGACGCTGCTCACGCAGTGGCGGAGCGACCAGCCCCGCGAGCGCAACCTGCTCAAGGACCGCCTGCCGCCGGGCGCGTTCTACAGGCCGAGCCTCCATCCGGACGGCAAGCGGTTCGTGTTCGCCTACGCGGACCACTCGACCAACAACCCGAACTACTTCCGCTATTTCCTCTACGAGGCGGCCGTCGACGGCGCGTGGGTGCGGCAGCTCACCGGTACGCCGCGCGATCCGCTTACGACCGCGGATGGCCGCGAGACTGTGATGGTGGAAGACAGCGACCCGTATTACCTTCCCGACGGCGGCATCGTGTTCGTGTCGACGCGCTCGCAGAATTACGGCCGTTGCCATGGCGGACGCTACACGCCCGCGCTGATGCTCTATCGGTGCGACCAGGACGGCAACGCCATCCGCCCGCTCTCCTACGGCATCGAGAACGAAACCACGCCGTCGGTCCTGAACGACGGCCGCATCCTCTATACGCGCTGGGAGTACGTGGACCGCCACGAGATGGAATTCCACAAGCTCTGGTGGAAGCGTCCCGACGGCACGGGCGTGTCGCACTACTACGGCAACGACACGATCTACCCGCTGATGATCTCCGAGGCGAAAGCCATCCCCAACTCCTCAAAGATCGTGGCGACCGCGGTCGCGCACCACAGCTTCCACACGGGCACGCTGATCCTGATCGACGTCATGAAGGGCGAAAACGGGCCTGACCCCGTCACGCGTCTCACGCCCGAGCGCCGCTATCCCGAGTCGGATGAGCCGGGCGGCGCGGGCCAGTTCAGCACGCCTTTCCCGCTGACGGAAAACCTCTTTTTCGCGACCTACTCGTCGGACCAGATTCCCTTCCAAGGCACGGTGCCGAAGGCCACGGGCTACAGCATCGTGCTCGTCGACACGGCGGGCGGGCGCGAGCCGATTTTCCGCGACGCGGACACCTCGTGCTTCTGCGCGCAGCCGGTCGCGCCGCGCGCCCTGCCGCCGGCGCTGCCGTCGATGCTGCCCCAACATCCCGAGGGCGAAACCGGCGTCTACGCGGTGCAGAACGTGAACCTCACGCGCAACGATCCGGAGGGCGTGCTCAAGCCGGGGCAGATCAAGTATCTGCGCTTCAACCGCATCTACGTCAAACCCATCGCTTCGAACGCCGCGCTCAACTGCCGCGTGGGCGTGGGGCTCGCGAAAAAGATTCTCGGCACGGTGCCGGTGGCGGACGACGGCTCGGTCGTGGTGCGCGTGCCTTCGGGCGTGCCGCTGCAGATCCAGGCGCTCGACGAGAACGGCATGGCGGTGATGACCGAGCGCTCCTTCCACTACCTGCACGCGGGCGAACGCCGCGGCTGCGTCGGCTGTCACGCGGAGAGCCACGCGTCGCCTCCGCCCGATGCCTCGCTGCTGATGCGTGCGCCGCAGGCGCTCACGCCGCCGGCGGGGCCGGCCTACGAGGGCGGTTTCAGCTTCGTGCGTACGGTGCAGCCCGTGCTGGACCGCCACTGCATCCGCTGCCACGGCCTCGGCGAAGGCGTGCCGCCCAATGGCGTCAATCTTATCGGGACGCAACAGGGCAGTTTCTCGCAGTCGTACGTCATTCTCGCACGCTATACGAATCCCATCGGCCTCAAGCCAGAGACGCACGGCGCGGAGAAAAACATCAGCCGCCCCATGGACTACTACGCGCACGGCGCGCAGCTCGGGAAAATGCTGTTGGCGAACCATCAAAAGGTGAATTTGCCGCGCGCGGATTTCCAGCGTTTGATCGACTGGATGGACCTCAACACGCAGGCCAACGGCGATTCGTCGCACAACCGCATCGAGCACGCCCGCATCAATGCGCAGGGCGAGAAGGCCTTGCGCGAAGCGGTGAAAGCCCGTTTTGGCGAAGCGCTCGCGCGTCAGCCGCTGCACGCCCTGCTCAATCACGCGAATCCCGACGAGAGCCGCCTCCTCAGGGCGCCGCTGGCCCCTGCGGCGGGCGGGTGGGGCCAGATCGAAAACGGCTGGTCCACGCCAGAAGATCCGGAATTCAAGCGGTTCCTCGCCCTTGTCGTGGCCTGTATCGAGCCTCTGCCGCCGGACGTCAACGGCACGTGCGGCCGCGACAACGCCTGTGTCTGCGGCGACTGCTGGATCCGGCTCGGTCGGCTGAACCGGGGGCCGCTCGGGGGCACGGCGGCCCGCTGAAACGGCGCTGCGGGCCGGCGGGGCCGGGGGTTCCCGGCCCGCGGGCGCCCCCCGGCGGCGCGCGGCGCGCATTTCCGGGCCCCCGCGCGGCGCTTGCGGCGTCAAGCGCAAGTCTTTGCGGGACAGATGTTTGCGGTTATTCTCGCCGCGGCGTCCGGCCGGCGGCGGCGGAAAAGATGCGAATTTTTTAAAAAGCCGGTTGACCGCGGGGGGCGGCTTTGCTATTGTTTGCGGCTCTTTCACGCCACACGGGGCCGCGAGGCGCCGGCG